>JGI990J12352_1000282_pt1 | contig 11827 bp, 11 predicted proteins | sample Intmic4MA4BA4MSA_FD_12352 | JGI IMG/M metagenome (IMG submission 12352) | reverse complement strand
CAAAGATGCAAGAAAGCATTTGTATTGGCGCTTTGATTTTTCATCATCATTCAGTTCTTGGTTTTATGACGACTTGAAAAATTTACCGACTTTTTATCAGCTTGCAGGGACGTTATTCTAATTCTCTAATAGTCTAAATACTAAAATAACCGTTTTACTTAGGAAATTTAAGCCGATGACCACTCCGATGGTAATAACCCCAATTGCGGCTGCGGCTGCAATGTTGCCGTATTCTTTGAACTCAATTAATGCACGGATTGTTAGTGTTGTGCCAGTTTCAAAAATTGATAGCAAGCCTGTTTGATTGTTGATGGGCATTTTAACGAATGTGCCAAGTGTGAAAATAAGCGCCGCTGATTCGGATAAGATGCGACCAACTGCGAGGATAACTGCGACGATAATTCCAGGTGCAGCGGTCGGCAGAATAATGGTCTTTAGTGTTTCAAAACGGGTTGCCCCGAGGCTTGTGGAACCTTCGCGATAAGAGGTGGGAACTTGTTGCAATGAGTTTTCCGTTTGCATCATGATGATAGGTGTTAACATCATCGCAAGGGTTCCCGCACCAGCGAAAATTGACATCCCGAAACCAGCGATTCTGACAAGAACGAGCATTCCGAAAAGACCATATACAATTGACGGGACACTGGCGAGCGTTTGTACACAAAAACGAGTTATTTTGGCAAGACAATTTTCTTTCGCGTATTCATGTAAGTAAATCGCAGCTGAAATTGCGAATGGTAATACTAAAACAAGCGTTATGGTTGTTAAAAATAAGGTTGAAATTATCATTTGTTTCAACCGTTCTGGCGCGAGAATTTCTGTTTTGGTAAGACCGGTTAATTGCTGATAAAGGAGTGGGAAACCATTACGAATAATGAAACCGAGGATATTAATGAGGAATATGACTATTAACAGCATGGCGGTGACGGTTGCAATGAAGAAAAGGGTGTCAAGTAGTTTTCGTTTCATTTGATCGTCCCCCCTCTTAGTATTTAGTAAAGTGTAGTAGCTTACTATTTTAAATATCGACATTTTGCTGATTTAATCAATTGAGTTATTAACTTTCCACGCTAGTTTCTAAGAGTTACTTGTCATTTATACGTTTTAGTACAATGTTAATAATCATAATGAAAACTAACAAAACAATTGCTGTTGACCAGAGTAGTTGTGCATGAAGATCACTCGCATAACTTTGTTCCATGACGATGTTGGTTGTTAATAGTCGTACTGTTTGAAAAGGACTACGAATAAAGCCACTTTCACGGTTACCCGCTACAAGGGCAACTGCCATTGTCTCACCGATGGCGCGTGCAGCACCGATCATCACAGCTGTGATTAGACCTGTGCGGGAGCTGGGAATCAAGACCGAGACAATCGTCTGCCGTTTCGATGTACCTAGTGCCAGACCACCTTCTCGGTAAATCGGATCAACATTTTCAAGGGTATTCATCATTATTAAACACATCGAAGGTAGGCACATTGCAACGAGGATTAAGATAACCGCCAGTAAGGATTCTCCATGTGGATAAGGAGATATTCTTGCAATCAATGGTAACACCATCATAAAACCAAAAATCCCGATGAAAACAGATGGGACTCCTGCTAGACATTCCACGAGAAATTTAATCATTGCTGCTAACCATTTTGGCGAAAATTCCACGACAAAAATCGAAGCTCCGAGTGCAATAGGGATTGCCAAAATGACTGCCCAGAAAGTTGCAACAAGGGTACTAATTATCATGTAGCCAATCCCATACACACCAAAACGTGGTCGCCAAATTCCGCCCGTGATAAAGTCGATAATCCTGTATGAACCGTACGTATTACTGGGTAAAAATGGACGCGTCCCCTGAAAGAATACAAAGCCGATGAGCAAAATGGTAATTCCGATTGCGGTGGTTGCGGCAAGAAAAAATCCAAGATGAGCGAATTTATCAATAATTTTTCGTTTACGAGCAATCATAATTTATTCACCTAAGTACAGTCTGATAATCCCGTCCTCAGCGATTTTTGAACCAGCTGCTGGCTGTTGACGCGTTACGACTGACCCGCTCCCGAAGAAGCGAATTTCATAGGTTGACCACTGGGTGTAGATTTCTGAACGTTTTTGACCAACATAATCAGGAACTTCGGTATAGCGGACGTCGCCCCAGATATATTCTTTCGGAATGCTACCTTCGCGTGGTTCAATTCCTAAGTATGGAAGAACTTCGCGAAAAATATTTCTTGCAATTGGTGCCGCAACGACCCCACCGTACTGGACTGTATCGCGTGGATTGTCGATTGCAACATAGATGATAATTTGTGGATTATCCATTGGTGCCGCACCGACAAATGATAAGATATATTCATTTGGTTTGTAGCCCCCTCCTGGCGCTGGTTTCTGTGCAGTACCAGTTTTACCACCAACACGCATGCCCTCAATATAAGCGCCACGTCCACCACCTTGCGCTCCAGTTGTTTCAAGCGCAAGCCTCATCATTTCAGAGGTCTCGTTCGAGATAACTTGACGACGAACTTTTGGTTGACGGCGCATTAAAACCTCGTCAGTATACGGATGGCGTAATTCATAAACAATATGTGGTGTCATTAAATATCCGCCATTAATTGTAGCAGCAATTGCATTAACCAACTGGATTGGTGTTACAGAATTTCCTTGTCCGAATGCCGATGTTGCGACTTCGACTGGTCCGATGACCTCTGGATTAAAAATTAATCCTAAACTCTCACCGAGCATATCAATCCCAGTTTTTTCCTTAAAGCCAAATGCCTCGATATATTGGAATAGCAAATCTTTACCGAGCAAGTCAACACCGATATGCATGAATCCAGGATTACAAGACTGTGCGATAACATCGAGCATCGTAATCGTACCGTGACCGCCAGCTTTCCAATCGCGGATTCGTGTTCCTTCAATGACCGCATAACCAACACAGTTAAACGGGTCATCTAGTTCCATCAATCCCTCTTCTAACGCTGCTGCAAAAACAGGAACTTTAAAAGTAGAACCTGGTTCAAAAGTCATCCAAATCGGGAGGTTACGATTAAAAATTTCCTGTTCATAATCTTGATACGCCGCTGGATTGAATGTTGGTCTTGAAGTCATACCTAAAATAGCACCCGTATTCGGATCCATTGCAAACATCATTAACTGGTCGGGGCGATAACGTGCCATTGCATTATCAGCTTCTCGTTCTAGTATTTCTTGAATCCGTGCATCAATTGTTAAAACCATATCCATCCCACGCGAAGACGGAGCATATAAATCAGAAAAACGTTCTAAAGAATGACCCTTTGCACTCGAAAAATACTTCCAAGCGCCACTTGCTCCAAGCAGATAGTCATTATACAGATATTCAAGTCCAGTCAACCCTTGATTATCAATTCCCGTAAAACCAAGCGAATGTGCCAACATCGTCCCGTGTGGGTAATATCGCATAACATCATTAACGAGATAAACGCCATCTAAATCTGCTGCTTTAATTGCTAAAACCTGTTCATTATTTAACTTTCGACCTTCAGGTTGAATCCGAGCAACACTTTGATGCTTTTCTGGCCAAATCTTCTCATCAAGACGATCAGCATCGCTTTCCAAAATTTCCGCTAAAATGGAAGTCACCTGGTCTCGCTGCGTTACTTGACGTGGAATGACAATCACCGATGGCGCCACCACATTATTTACCAAAACATTCCGATTACGGTCGTAAATAATCCCTCTTTGTCCCTCAATCGGTAAATTTCGTGACCACATTGCTTCTGCATGCCTAGTGATTTCACTTGGATTTATCACTTGCAGATAAAACAATCGTACCAAAAGTGCTATAAAATACACCCCGACAGCTACCCCGAGCCAAATCGTCCTTTTCCTAATCATACCTTCATGCTTCATGCCCTCACCCCAAATTATACCTAGTAATTAAGTATATGGCATCAAGGGGAAAAAAATACGATTAACCAGTTCTAGCTAATTGGCATTTCCAACAGAGAATTATTTTTTCTCTTTTTTGACAGCTCGTAATTTTTCATCATTTTGTCAATGGTCTTGGCTAAAACTAAGAAATTCAGCACTATCAAAACAAAAAATCCCATTGTCAAAGTGCGATTCGTTGAATAAATCAATCCAAACAACAAGAACTTATTTACAGTAAATGCTACTATCAAAACATATAAGTTTTCCAAATTCAAATTTTTCATAACTGTCCACCTCATCAATTTTGTACAACTACTTTGTACTGAGTGTTGTGGAAAGTATACATGAAAAAAAATCCTTTGTCAATAGAAAAGTTCAAAAAAATTAAAATTTCGTAAAATAAATTTGAACAAAGGGTTGATATTTACCAAAACATCAGTTATAATATTTTTATGGAGGCGAGAGTTATGAAAAAAATCACAACAGGTCAGCGAATTAAAGAAGTCATGGCAACACAAAAATTGCGACAAGTAGATATCCTTCGCAAAACAGTTCCCTACGAGGAAGTGGTCGGAACAAAAATTTCAAAAAGTCATCTATCAAATTATATAGCTGATCGTTCAAAGCCAGATGCTGGAAAATTAAAGTTACTGGCAATGGCACTTGGAGTAAGTGAACCATGGTTGATGGGTTATGAAGTTAACAAAACAAGCAGAACAAAAAAACCAGACGACAGCGAATCGGCATTACTTGAAAGCTATCGTAAGTTGACTCAACCACGCAAAAGCCAAGCTCGGGAATTCATCGCTGATCTTTTAACCGAGCAACAAAATGCTTTTAACTCAAGCAACTGGCAAAAAGAAGTAAAAGGCATTGCTACTACTAAAACAAAACCCACGCCAACGAATGTTTTAGTATTTGAAAAAAAAGATGGAACAACCATCTACCCAGAAGTAATTGGAGCAGCTGCTGGAGTTGGAACAAGTCATTATGCTGACCCTGATTTCGATGCAATCATGATTCCAACTAACGAAACCTACGAAGATAGTTATATCATGCCAATGTACGTCCGTGGTGACAGCATGGAACCTAAATATTTCGATGGGGATGTTATTTGGATTGATATTAACGACAAATCAATTGGCATAAACCAAATCGGTGTTTTCGATACAATTGATGGTCGTGTTGTTAAAAAAATGGGTGTTGACGAACTAATTTCACTCAACCGAGATTACCCAGATATCGAGCTAAATGAATACATGGAATTCTCAACATTCGGAAAAGTAATCGACGTCATTCGTCGCGAACAACTCGCAGAATGGCAGAATGCAAAATGGGTTTAAAGCTGAGCTTTACGAATTTGTGAACAAAAGAAAACGGCTGATAATTTCAGCCGTTTTACAATTCTTCAACCATTTTAATAAATGCGTCGCCACGTTCTTCAAAATCGACATATTGATCCCAACTCGCACAAGCTGGTGCCAACAAGACTACATCGCCACTGGTTGCAATTTGAGTAGCGGTCGCAAAAGATTCTTCCATAGTTTCAAAAGTTTCACAATGAATATCATGTTTTTTTGCTAGCTCTAAAAACCTTTCTTTCGACTGCCCAAACGCGAATATCGCTTTGATATTAGTGAAATCTTCTGATAAAGGTTCCAAATCATGATCACGATCAAGCCCGCCTGCGATTAAGATGGTCGGTTGTTCAAAGGCTCGCAGAGCCGTCTTTGCTGCAATAACATTTGTTGCTTTTGAGTTGTTGTAATATTTTACACCAGCAACTTCTTTTACAAATTGCAGGCGGTGTTTTACGCCTGAGAATCGACGAAGGACAGTCACAATTGCTTTTGTTTTAGCACCATAAATTTTACAAACAGCAACGGCACCGAGAACATCCTGCATATTGTGTTCTCCTTTTAATAAAATGTCTTTCTCATCAATAATTTTTTCGTTTTGGTAAAACAATTCACCGTTTAGCAAGTATGCACCGTTGACTTGCTTTTTTTGTGAGAATGGCACCGTGATTCCAGCTGTTTGCCACAGTTGGCTGACGATAAATTCATCATCAGCATTATAGACGAAAACATCATCCTCGAGTTGTTTTTTGACTAAATTAAGCTTTGCTTGACGATACTCTTTAATATCGGTATGATAATCAAGGTGAGCCTCGGTGATATTCAAAATCAATCCGATTTTTGGTCGAAAATCTTTAATACCCATTAATTGGAATGATGATAATTCGGTTACTAGAACTTCATCAGCAGTCGCATCTTTAGCAACTAAACTTGAAACAAAGCCGATATTACCAGCAAGTTTTGATGGGATGTCACTTTCTTGCAAAATTTCATGAATTAACGTTGTTGTTGTTGTTTTTCCATTTGTTGCGGTGATTCCGATAAATGGTGCTTTGCAGATTGCATATGCGATTTCAATTTCACAGACAACAGGAATACCTTGCGCTTTCGCTGTTAATAACAACGGGGTTGTCTTGTAAGGAATTCCAGGATTCTTGACAATTAAATCAAAACCGCGCTCTAGTAGTTCTACAGGATGTCCACCACAAATGATTTCAAATTTTTCTTGCTCCATGATCCTAGCATCTTCATTTTCTTCATAAGCGCGTCCATCGTTAATTAAAACGTTAGCCCCTAAATCACGCAAAATCCGCGCCGCCGCCATCCCACTACGAGCTAATCCCATTACTAAAACACTTTTCCCCAAGTATTTTGTTGTTTTCATTATAAATTCCCACCTCTACCAGTAAATTCAAAAATTTATCCACAAATTTTGTGGATAACCTACTAAAACAGTTACTCTATAAGTGACTAGACAGTGTCAACCCCTTAAACGGTAGTGGTTTGTCATTTTTTGAGTCTTTTTTCAAAAAATGACAAATCACTACCCAAGTAAGCGGAAACGCGCAAGAATCGTAGCATTAATCAAACTTACCTAGATAATACAATCGGGCGTGCAAAGCTTAGGGATGCACTGAACAGTAACCTAAAACATAATTAACAATGCGACAACGCCAAGTATTAATGTGATTGTCCAGAAGACAAATACAACTTTTCGCTCACTCCAACCTGATTCTTCGAAATGATGGTGAAGTGGTGCCATTTTAAATAGGCGTTTACCGCCAGTTTTTTTGAAATAAACGACTTGTAACATTACTGAGATTGTTTCGATAACAAAGATAAATCCAACAACAACTAATAACCAGTCGTGACCAAGAATCATAACCATCGCTGACATTAATGCACCCAGTCCGAGTGAACCAGTGTCACCCATAAAGACTTTCGCTGGGTTCAAGTTAAAGACTAAAAATCCTGCTAAAGATCCAACCATGATAAATGCAAACCACGCAACGGTATAATCGCCAAGATGCAACGCAATTAATCCTAGAACAGCAAATACGATTAAACTACAGCCACCAAGTAATCCATCCAGTCCATCGGTTAAATTGGTTGCATTTGATCCACCAACAATCATAAATAAAACCCAAATCCCATATGCCCATGACCAGTCGAAACTAAAAATTCCAAGATTTACAACTGTTGGGAATCCAGTAATTCCAGTTGTGATAAATAAGTATAAGAATGTTGCTCCAATAAGGAATAACCCGAGCATTTTGTGTTTTGGCCGTAGACCTTTGTTGTCTTTCTTGACAACGATAATAAAATCATCAATAAAACCAATAATGCTACATCCGAATAACGGAATTATTAACATTAATAACGTGCGGTTTACGACAAGGTTGTCCCAAAATACCAATCCGATAATCGTGGTAAAGAGGGTCGACAAAAGAAAAATAATCCCACCCATAGTCGGAGTGCCCGATTTTTTCAAATGTGATTGCGGACCATCAGTCCGAATTGATTGTCCAAATTTGAGTCGTTTTAGTAATGGAATGAAAATCGGACCGATGATAACAGCGATTGCGAATGCTGTGATTAATGGGAATAGGATTGCTACGTCCATAGGGACACCTCATTTAAATTTTCTATATGTAAGTATATCATTTTTACGTGCATTTTGGTAGACCTAATAACTAGTTTATGTAAATAAGGATTAGAGAATTACATACTAGGAAAATCCTTTTTTATTTCCTCGGCAATCATGGAAATAAAATCAGCAGGAGTTGGCACGACCTCTTTACCATTAAATGCTTCATGTAGCAATCGTTTCAGACCAATGAAAGCCTTAGCAAATTCAATACCCATAGCTTCAAAAATTCTAGTTAAAGAACTTTTTTCTACGGAACTGGATAGAACTGTATAATAAATTCCATCGACCAAACGTGCGTAAGCAATTGCTTTGACATTAAAATTGTAGGGTTCCAATTTTTGACGGATTATAACTTTAAGATTATCATCTGTTACGACATCAAGCTTTCTCCTTACAGTTTGAGGAGCTACGTTTAACAGTGAGTTAAATGAATCAAGAATCATTGTGAAATTAAAACCAGGAGCCGCTTTGTCGTAATGTAGAACACGGTGCTTTTTTAGAACTCGTAAAATTTGTGGATTTATGAAAGAAGATACCACGATTACAATCGGGGTATTCTCTAGTCTTAACTCACCAGAATAAATTTTATCTAGTAAATTTATGCCGAGTGAACCTTTGAGTTGGATATCTAATGACATACCATCTATTTCATTATTACTTAGTATCTCAATGGCAACTTCAATACTATCTGCATACAAAGTATCAAAACCATCGGCTTCAAAGTTCGTTGCAAGTTCGTTTGCAAAATTAATATTATCTTCAACTATTAGTATTTTCTTTTGTTCAGACACCAAACATCTCGTCCTTTTACTTATATTTACAAATGTTAAGCGGTGTTCAATTTTACCAATTTTATTAAAATAAGTCAAATAAATTTTGTAATTTAAAAAAATGTTCACAAATGTTCATGAAAAAGTTGAAATTTCTGCCAAAATGTTCATTTTTGTATATAGAATGTTCATTGCCATTTATGATAAAATGCTTTCATGGGTGGGACACAAAAAGCGTATGTGACTGCATCGGAAACGGAGGATTATAAAATGTATGATGAAATTTTAAAAAGTCTTAATAGTTTTGTGGTTGAAAAGGACGGCTGGCTCCTTGTCGTTCCATTTTCAAAGATAATGATTGAGATTGAATTTATTGTTACCATTAATCCAATTAAAAGATTTCGCGATGCAGTTACCATTTATAGTTAAAATTTTGAGTTTTTTTATTAAAGAGTTAGATGTACAATATTGCAACGCCTACCAGAATTCAACATCGAGATGGTGAAATTTATGTGTTTTAGAAAGTGTTTGCATTATGCCTAGAATAACCCTACCACCAAGTAGTAATGGTGGATGGCTTGGTGACATTTTCATTGGTTCAATAGAACTTAATAAGACTATAAAGCAGACAGTTAAATGTTTACTTTTATAATTTGGAGGAAATTCATGCAAGAAATTTACGGCTCAATCAATTTTATCATTAGTTTTTTGATGTTAGAATTTTACAATCGTTTTAGTAAAGTTAGTTTAAATAAAATCATTATCTTTTTGATATCCATTATATATACGATTTTTAGATTATTAACAGCTAATCTTGGGATTGAGCCGATAAGAATTATTTTATCATTTTTAACAATTTTCACGGTCAAGTATCTGAATTCCGAAAAAAAGCACCAACAATTACTTGAAGCTGAAAATACGCGACTTGAAAGGGAACATCAAGCAATTCAAAGTCAGTTAGCTGAACTCAATATTATCCATACAACGCTAAAAAATGATTTCGGAAAGGTCACGAGCAACTATCATAATTATAAATATGTAATTCCAGTTTTATTAAATATTGTTCATAAATCAATTGAAGAACTTAATCAGTTTGGTGATTATACTAATGCAGAGAAGTCGAAGTGGATTCGTGATTATACTGAGCAATTTAGGGTTCTTTCTTTTGATGTAAGTCATGATTTTATTATTGAACAGGTCAAAAGTGAAATCGCAAGTTTAGATATTCCTGCGAATCAGTTACAACTTATTTCATTACTTGAAAAACTAATGACGACTGCTCAACAGCAAGAAATTTATTTATTGATAGATAATCAAATTTTGGCATGGGACTCTGTGAAGATATCAGATACCACTCTACTAAGATTAATGAGTAATATCGTTGATAATGCCATTAAAGAAAGTTGTAAAATTCCGAAAGAGGTTCGCGGTGAAGTTCGGTTAACACTAATAGATACAGATGGAATTTTTATGTTTGAAGTCAGCGATCATGCGAATGAATTTAATCTGGAGATATTGCAAAAGCTTGGAACTCGTAAAAACAGTACAAATGGTACTGGTGATGGCTACTCCGAAATAATGGCTGCATTAAACAAGTCGCAAGCGAGTTTAATTATCAAAGAATGGCAAAAGAAAAACCGTTTTGGTAAAACGATTTCGGTTGTTTTTGATGGCTATAATATGAAATTAATCAATTCTGATTATCGTCAAGAATTACTAAAACAAGAATTAATTGATAGTGAATTAGAAGTATTATTGTAATAGAATATAACCAATATATGCTCCATAGACTAGTAGAAAGACGATTGCTTCCAATCTTTTAATTTCTCGTCCGGTTGCAGAGAATATCCATAACAAAACAGCTGACATTGTCATGAAGATTACATCAATAAAAGTGAAAGATGTTGTGACAGCCTCGCCAAGAATAACCACTGGTAATCCGAGAACAACACCGATATTAAAAATGTTACTCCCGATAATATTTCCGATTGCCATTTCATTTTCACCTTTACGAGCAGCAATCACGGTTGTCACGAGTTCAGGTAAGGATGTACCAATTGATATCACGGTCACAGCAACAATTTTTTGACTAATACCAATTGTGATAGCCAAACTTTCAATATTGTCGACGATGAGGTTACTTCCCCAAATAATACCAGCAAGCCCAATTAAAATCATAATGATTGACCGTGGTAGTTTATACTTCGCTTCTTCAATATGGGCTTCGCTCTTTTTATTTGTTTTGATAATTGTCATGAGATAATAGATGAAAATGGAGAAAAACAACAATAAGATTAACCCATCTGCACGAGTCAAAGAATTTGTTTCGACCCCGTTGAAAAAAGTATCTAGTAATAAAACGGATAAACCTAGCGTGATCAACAATAATATCGGGATTTGTTTTCTGATGACATTATTGCTGATTTTAAAAGGCTTAATTAAAATCGCAAGTCCGAGGATGACGAGAATATTACTGATGCTACTTCCGATTACATTACCGAAGAGCATATCTGCATTTCCAGATAGATGCGAGTTAAATGAGATCGCAAGTTCTGGTGCAGAAGTCCCGAATGCGACAATCGTCAAACCAATCATCATTGTTGAGATTTTAAAATTCCGCGCTAAAGAAACCGATCCATCGACGAAGAGGTCGGCGCATTTAATCAGAATGATGAATCCGAGAATTACTAACACGATATTTAATAGCACTTTCAAAACTCCTTCCCTTAACTATTTTAATAATTTTAGTATTTCCAAGGTAATTTTCAATTATTCTCGTTTTACGACAAGGATTTTATTAAATGAAACACGAAAGAAATACGATGTTAAAGAAGATTAATAACAAATTGAAACAAAAGGTTTTGAAGTTTCGATTGGAATGTAGAGTCAAAATGATTTTATCAGCTTGCCCAGATATTGCGAGATACAAATTGCCAACAAATTGAATATTTTTGAGAGCCAAAAAATGCTCTTAAAATCATTAAGCTATACATGATATAACTTGGAACACCAGAAAACCAACCGCCAATTAAGCCTTTAAAATCTTTGTGGTTTACTTAGAAATATAAGCAGTTTAAAAATGCGAAAATGATACTAAAATCTTTTTCATACAGAAATAAAGATAAATAATGAATTTCAT
>JGI990J12352_1000281_pt1 | contig 11835 bp, 8 predicted proteins | sample Intmic4MA4BA4MSA_FD_12352 | JGI IMG/M metagenome (IMG submission 12352) | reverse complement strand
TGGGACAAATTGCCCCAGAGTTAGGCACAGGTATGCCGCTGTGGACTCTGCTTATTTTCTTCTAACAAAAACACAGAACAGGTATTATCTACCCGGCAAGATATCATTTTTTTCTAACAATCTTCTAACAAAACCGCTTTCACTTTCTAATCCAGTGGTTTCAAGGGATGCGAGGCTTTCTTGCCGTATGGCCTCAAAAACCCTTGAAATTACACGGTTTTTGATAGCACACAGTATCACGCAATGACACTTGCTAACACTCGCCGTGTATACCCTAAGGAAGGTGATACGATCCAGCAGGATGGAGATGTGTTCCGCCTAGACCAGACAGAAGCCGGAGAATAGGGTAAATGTAACGAGTACCTCTAGTAGGGATAGGTGCGTTCATACATAAATAGCCAAAGCCCAGACAAAAAATATTTTTGTCTGGGCTTGACATATTCGTGGTGCGGGCGTTCTTAGGGGATTCCCCCAAAACCCCTGCAAACACTAAGGTTCCACGAGTCATCCAAACAACAACGTTTACAAAACAAGTTAATTCAAGAGTAATTCTATCATAAATATCATTTTCACACAAGCCTGATCGGAATTTCCGGTTAGGCTTTTTTCTGTTCCAAAATCTATTGCCCGCCCCGAACGGGACTAAAATTTAAGGAGGCAACACACTATGCAAAACACAATTCAACTGACGCCCCAAGAGAGCAAGCTGCAGGTGCAGCGCGATTGGCTGGCGGAAGGAGTGCCTGTGGTGCAAATGTTCCAGAACGAAGAGTTCGGAGCAATCGAGGTCATGATGATTGACGGAAAGCCCCACTTTCCGGCGACCGAGTGTGCGGAAATTTTGGGCTATGCCACGCCAAGACACGCTGTATCAAGACATTGCAAGGGAGGCACGAAACGTGCCGTCCTTACAAATGGTGGCGAACAAGAGAAATTATTCATCCCCGAAGGCGACCTTTATCTGTCGGCGGGTAGCTGGTATGCAAATGCTGTCATTTGGGCAAACGCGAACGGCATCGGACAGGGTGTCGGCGGCAGATAGTTTGCGCCGAACGACAGTGTCACAAGAGAACCAGTTTGCCACTCTCTTATTCCGCTTTACAGCGTTTTCAGAGATGGACACAAGCGTTCCCATTACCTTTAATCTCTTGCAGTTTGAGGACAGATTACATATCAGCTCATGGGCGCAGGACTCTATGCTCTAGGCTGTGTATCACAGCTTAATCACAGGCACGAGTTCTACCACACTTTCACCAGGTGGCACGGCAACAAGGGCGCAATGTGCTACGATCTTACACCGCTTTTCAGAGTTATTGTCTGAGTCGCCCGAGCCTGAACCACCAGTAGATCCTCCTGTAGAGCCCCCACTTGATTTGCCACCGAATGCATCTGCTTTGGAGTGGCAAATGTTCCTTTAGGGTGGACGCATTCGGCATCGGACATTGGGATGGGGAGAGCGGTTCATATAACGGTCTGCATTGGACACAGAAATTTATCCGACAGCCTGGCCATGTATGCAAGTAATGACTCACACTTATCGAGCCTTAGCGGTTATCCGCTGGGGCTTTTCTTTTTAGGAGGCTACTCACTTTGGCGGCAACTTGGATTAAACCCATCCGTGCAAGTGACGGAAAATCAATCGCCCAAACGATGGTGGACAGTATCAGCTACGTTGCAAACCCAAAGAAAACCAAGGGCGGCAAACTGGTTCGCGCCTACGCATGCGCCCCTCGTACAGCAGCAACAGAGTTTTTACTCGCCAGACAAGAATACACAGCACATACAGGACGCTGGCGGCGGAAGAAAGATATCTTACTCTTTCACGTGCGTCAGTCTTTTAAACCGGGAGAGATTGAACCTCAAAAAGCAATGGAGCTTGGCTACGATCTCGCAATGCGTCTGACTAAAGGCAATCATGCCTTTGTTGTATCTACGCACACGGACAAGGCGCATACCCACTGCCACATCATGTTTCATGCAGTGAACCTTGACTCCAAAAAGAAGTTCCGTAACCCCATCCGTTCTCATAAAATCGTGCAACGGATTTCAGATCACATTTGCTTAGAGAACGGACTGTCTGTCATCGAAAATCCCAAGCCCTCTCGCGGCAACTACGGCGCATGGTTGGGTGACAACAAAGAGCCGACTTATCGTGAGAACTTGAGAGCATATGCCAAACCGCAAGGGTTTCATCCGCTTGCGGTCGTTAGGCGATGATTTTTCCGAGTCCGCAATCCTCGAGAAAATATCCGGCAAGCGTGTTGTTGCTCTGCCGCAGAAACAGGATAAGCTCAGCCTTTTGATTGATTTGCAAAACTCAATCAAGGCGCAGAACTCACCAGGCTATGCCCACTGGGCAAGGGTGTTTTCACTGAAACAGGCCGCTAAGACTTTGCTCTTTTTGCAAGAGAACGGTCTGACGGATTTGGACAAATTAGATGCCGCGGCGCAGAGTGCCAAGGATGATTTTAACGCCTTGCAAACACGGGTTCATGCCATTGACTCACGCCTTGCGGACATCAATACTTTGCAAAAGCATATCGGCGCGTACGGCAAGACAAAGGATGTTTTCAATGGATACCGCACGGCGAAGAATAAGCGAAAATATTACCTTGAAAATGAAGATGCCATCGAAACTTGCAAGGCGGCGAAGGCATATTTTAACAGCTTGGGGCTTGAAAAAGTCCCGACTATCAAGATGTTTAAGCAGGAGTACGCTACTCTGACTACGGAAAAGAAAGAGCTGTACTCCGGCTATCATGCAAAGCGTGAGCGGATGCAAAAAGTTTTGACAGCGCGGCAAAACGTATCGCTCATGCTAGAGGGCCGCAAGCCGGAGCGCGACCGCAAGCGTTAGTGCTGTGATGATCTTTCCCCCAACGGGGGTTTGAGTAGACGGCAAATTGCCGGCTTAAAGCCCACCGCCTAAGCGGTGGGCTATGGCTATGGGGTTCGGGTACACCCGACAAGCAGCACACAAGGCCATTTTAGGGCCCAGTGTGCCTTGCTTGCCAATCCGTGCAGTGCTCCGCCCAAGGGGCGTGCGCGCACGGGGTTCAATCGTAAGCGGCACGAGTGCCGCATTCCATATTGATTTCTATTCCCTTGAATTTCAACAAAAACTCCGTAAACGCCACAGGCATTGGGATTGCAAGGTTTTTTGCAAAATTCGTTGCAAAATTGCTCGAAACATGGTATGATATATTAGTGAAATTGTGTAAATGTTCATGCAATCAACGCATAAGGAGCGACCAATATGTCACACATACCGAAAACCGACCATGAGCTGAAAATCGAAAAAGACTTCATTGAGATATTAGCCGAGCGCGAAAACCAATGGACGTATAGGAACGACATCAAAACCGAGGCGGCTTTGTGGGAGAATTTGCGCGCTCATATCAATCGTATCAATGTTGCAAAACTCGATGATGTGCCGTTGTCTGATACGGAATTTAATCGACTTGTCGTAGAATTCAAGCGACTAACCGCAACGCCCTTTGGCGCATCGCAATGGTTGCGAGGTGAAAACGGTACGGCATCCATCGCCATCGAGCGTGATGATACAAGCCGTGTTTCACTTGTGCTGTTTAGCAATAAAGATATTGCCGGTGGGATTTCGAGCTATGAAGTTGTCAACCAAATCACACCAGACACAGATGCAACTATGCGCGGGGATGTGACCTTGCTGATTAACGGCCTGCCCATTATTCATATTGAACTGAAAGCCGAGTATGCCAAAGACGGCTATCAGCAAGCGTTCGAGCAAATCAAACGCTATGCCGAGGCAGGGTTCTTCAACGGCATTTACGCTACAACGCAGATTTTTGTGGTGAGCAATAAAGTTTCGACAAAATATTTCGCACGACCGGGCGGGAACGATTCAAAATCGTTTGAGCGGTCGCGCGAATTCTTGTTTAACTGGAGAACGCCCGATAACGAGCCTGTCGAAAACCTATTTGATTTCACTCGTCAAGTGTTGCGCATTCCAAATGCACATGAGCTTATCAGTCGCTTTACTATCCTTGTCGATGATAAAAAGAACCAAAAGTTTCTGATGGTGTTGCGCCCTTATCAAATCCACGCTATCAAGAAAATTATGAGCCAAACGGCAAAGCATGAGGGTGGCTTTATCTGGCATGCTACGGGTTCGGGCAAGACGATCACCAGTTTTGTCGCCACCAAACTTCTTGCACAAACCGCCATCGGTGTTTCTCGTACTGTGATGATTGTTGACCGTAAAGACCTCGACAGCCAAACGAAGGGTGAGTTTAGCAAATTTGCATCAGAATATCACACGGGACAGTCAAGCGGCAAAGTGACCGACAATACGCTCATCGTTGGCGTGGGCAACCGCCGCCAGTTGGCGCAAGCACTCATCAGCCCGAAGAATAACAACACCATTATTGTCACTACAATCCAAAAACTCTCGGCCGCTATCCGTGACGCAAAGGAGTCCGAGGCAAATAAGTTCGAGAAGTTGCGGAGCGAACACATCGCCTTTATCGTTGACGAATGCCACCGTGCCGTGAGCGATGAGGAAATGAAAAACATTAAACAGATTTTCCCGAACTCCACTTGGTTCGGGTTTACCGGAACGCCAATTTTCGAGGAGAACCAAAAGCAAGAAAATGGCACGTTTGCCCGTACAACGCAACAGCAATACGGTGGACCGCTCCACGCCTATACTACTAAAAACGCAATGGATGATGGCTCTGTTCTCAATTTTAGCGCCGAATGCCATTGCTTACTTAACCCCGACAGCAGAGAGGTCTTTCTGTGCGATAAAATCCGAGAGAAGTACCCAAAGACTGATCCTGTCCAAAAGCTCAAAGAGATGGAAGAAAAGGAGCGAGAGGCGCTACTCGACAATGAAATTTTTGAGCGTGATGAATATATCACAGCTATGCTCACAAAAATTTTCAACCGCCGATCTGTTATTGAAAAATTCAAGGTCATAAATGGTATGCCGACCATGAGTGCGATATTGACAACGCATTCTATTGCCCAGGCAAAACGGATTTACCACAAGCTGCAGGAGCTAAGGCAAGCGGGTAGCCTGTTGAATAACAGAGAGCTAGACGAACGTCACACCTTGCGTGACGATGATTTTCCGCGAGTTGCCATCACTTATTCGCTCAGCGACAATCAAGATGAGATGAGTGCCGCCCAAGACGAAATGAATGCCATTATTGATGATTATAATGCAGTCTTTGGCACGAATGCCACGATCGATAATTACAACGAAAATATCAATAAGCGCCTGGCGCGTAAAGAGGCTCAGTATCAAGTTGACGGACAATGGTTGGATTTTGTCATTGTCGTTGACCGATTGCTGACCGGATTTGACGCGCCCACAATTCAGACCTTGTATGTCGACCGTGAGTTGAAATACCAAAAGCTATTGCAAGCATTTTCACGGACGAATCGACTGCACCCAGGCAAGAATGTCGGTATGGTCGTTACTTTCCGCAAGCCCGCCACCATGCGACAAAACATAGAGGATGCGGTGCGACTGTTCTCGAACGAAGATCAAAATTGGGTCGAGCTTGTTCCGCGTGAATATGAAAAAGTGAAAGAGGAGTTTATCGCCGCCCACCAAGCTTTGCTTGATGCAAAAGCCGAGCTGGACGATGACCCGCAGAACATCAAGAAGAAAGTGGCGCAGGTCAAGGCGTTCCAAAAGTTTGAAAAAATCTACTCTGCGCTCAAAAGTTATGAAGATTTTGCCGAGGACGATGAGCAAGTGCAGCTTGCCCCCATCGCCCTACAAATTCCTGCTGAGAGGGGACGTGCGGAGAATCTCAAAGGCGAGATTAAGGCTGAAATGCCCCAAGACGATGATGCCGCTGAGGATTTACTCTCTGAGATCGAATTCACGTCTAGCAACCGCGCTGTCTATGAGGAAAAAATCGACAGCTATTATATAAATAAACTGCTCGGCGATTTACGAAAAAGTACATCGGATTCTGAAAAGTTAGAACTCAGAGAGAAGGTCAGCAAAGAGATTGATGGCAAAGCACCCGTTGCCAAAGCGGTTTACACCAAAATTCTCGCTGACATTGAAAATAATCAAATGGACGGTGACTGGCAGAATTACTTCGAGCGTGAGATAGACCGTATTGTCAAGGCTGCGGCGAACAAGCTGCAAGTGTCACCCGATAGTCTGTACACCAGTCTGAACGAGCATCACCCAGGCAGAGATGCCGTGCCATATATCAACATAATCATTGAGTCGTCTACATTGGATAAAGAGACATTTGAGGCTGATTTTGGTGAAAAATTCCGTAGTCGCCGTCTTGTAATTGAGCAGTACTGGCGTGATGTGATTGAAACGGAACTACTGCCGTTGAAGGGAGAGCTATCATGAATCTACACAATCAACTATGGGCATCAGCCGACATTCTGCGCGGCAAAATGGATGCAAGCGAATACAAAAATTATCTACTAGGCTTGGTATTCTACAAGTACCTATCAGATAATCAGTTGCGCTTTGTTTGGCAAGAGGAGAACGGTGCATCCGCCGAGTTGCCCGACCGTGAGACGCAATTTGTCGGACTGCAAGAATGGTATGACGATGATAGCAAGCAATTAACCGATATTTGCATTCAAAAGCTCGGTTTCTTCATTGAACCACAGAACCTCTTTTTCAATCTGCGTAAAAAGGCGGCAAGCTATGAATTTCAACTTGACGATCTGCAGACCGCTTTCAATGAATTATCACGGCAGGGGGAGCATTTTAGCGGGCTGTTCGATGATGTGGATTTGCAGTCAACAAAATTAGGCTCACACGGACAGCAGCGCAACGTGACCATCATGGAAGTCATCAAGACGCTAGATGAAATTGACCTCTTTGGTCATGCCGGTGACGTGATCGGCGATGCGTATGAGTACCTTATTGGGGAATTTGCATCAAGCGCGGGCAAAAAGGCGGGCGAGTTCTACACACCGCAAGCGGTGAGCCGTATCATTTCCGAGATTTGCGCCATTGGCCAAGAGAGTATTGCGCCGTTTCATATTTACGACCCAACAATGGGTTCGGGATCGCTGATGCTGAATATACGGCAATTCCTCAATAGCCCTGAAACTGTGAGCTTTCACGGACAGGAGCTAAACACTACAACATACAACCTAGCTCGAATGAACTTGATATTGCATGGCGTTGACCGAAACCAAATGCGTTTAAATAACGGCGACACACTCGATGCTGACTGGCCGACCGAGGAGCCACACCAGTTTAACGCCGTTGTCATGAATCCGCCGTACTCGGCGCATTGGAGCGCGGACGACAAATTCCTGACCGACTCACGCTTTGAACGCTATGGCAAGCTCGCTCCAAAATCCAAAGCCGACTTTGCATTCCTCTTGCACGGGTTTTTCCACCTCAGAGACAACGGCACAATGGGCATTGTTCTACCGCATGGCGTTCTGTTCCGTGGCGCGGCTGAGGGAGCGATCCGCAAAGTGCTGTTAGAGAGCGGTGCGATTGATGCTGTAATCGGCTTACCCGCTAACATTTTTTATGGGACAAGCATTCCGACCGTTGTGCTGATTTTGAAAAAGAACCGCTCCAAGCGAGACGTGTTCTTTATCGATGCATCGAATGACTTTGAAAAGCAGAAGAACCAAAACAACCTCCGCCCCACAGACATCGCCAAAATCGTGGATGCCTACAAGCACCGTGAGAATATAGAAAAATATGCCCATCTCGCCGCCTTTGACGAGATTGTCGCCAACGATTACAATCTCAACATTCCTCGCTACGTTGATACATTTGAGGAAGAAGAGCAAATCGACATTGTGGCGCTCTCTGCCGATATGACTGCGCTAAATTCGCAAATTTCGCAGAATGAAAGCGAGTTTTTGGGCTTGCTTGATCACCTTGCGGTAACCGATGAGACGGCGGAGCTGATTGCAGCCACCAAGCGGATATTTGGAGGGCAATCTCAATGAATAACGAACTGCAATATCAGCTTTACAAAATAGATGATGAGAGCGAAATAAATGCCCTTGTCAAAGATGAATCAATTTGGCTTACTCAGAAATCAATGGGTGAGCTGTTTGAGGTTGGAACTCCTGCAATCAGCAAGCATCTGTCCAACATTTTCGAGAGCGGCGAGCTTGATGAAAAAGTGGTTGTTTCCACTTTGGAAATACCCACCCAACACGGCGCAATAGCTGATAAGACACAGATAAATAAAGTCAAATTTTATAGCCTTGATGCTATTATCTCCGTAGGCTACCGAGTGAACTCACTTAAAGCTACACGATTTAGACAATGGGCAACGAAAGTTTTGCGCGAGTTTATAACAAAAGGCTTTATCTTGGACGATAACCGCTTAAAACAAGGTGAAACCGTTTTCGGCAAAGACTATTTCAAAGAGCTGCTAGAGCGTGTTCGCTCTATTCGTGCAAGTGAGCGCCGAATCTGGCTACAAATCACTGATATATTTGCTGAAATCAGCGCAGATTACGATAAAGACAGCCCTATCACGCAAGAGTTTTATGCCACCGTGCAGAATAAATTTCACTATGCAATCACAGGGCATACGGCGGCGGAGATTATCCATGGCCGTGCCGACAGCGATAAAGATAACATGGGGCTGACTACTTGGAAAAATTCACCCGATGGCAGAATTCTTAAAGGCGATGTGTCCGTTGCAAAAAATTATCTGAATGAACAGGAAATACGGCGGTTAGAGCGGAGTGTGTCCGGCTTTTTTGACTATGTCGAAGACTTGATTGAGGATGAAGTTTTATTGCAAATGGAGGATTTTGCAAAAAGCATTGATGAATTCTTGGCGTTTAGGCGTTATCAGATTCTAAGTGGAAAAGGCAAAGTGTCAATGCAGGATGCAAAGGACAAAGCCCATTTAGAATATGGTGCGTTTAATAAAATTCAAAAAATCAACTCGGACTTTGAGAAGAAGTTAGCGCGAGCAAAGGAGGTAGCCGATGATGAGCAATAGCACACCGCAAATCAGATTTAAGGGCTACACTCACGCTTGGGAAAAGCGAAAATTGGGGGAGATTACTACCAAAATTGGAAGCGGTAAAACACCAAAGGGTGGGAGTGCCGTATATCTTCAGGAGGGTATCCCTCTTTTGCGCTCACAAAACATTGTGAATGACAGGGTGGATTCTTCTGATGTAGCCTACATTTCCGACTCCGTAGACAAAGAAATGGCAAATAGTCGAGTTCAAGCGAATGATATTCTCTTGAATATTACAGGTGCATCGATTGGCCGTAGTGCAGTTTATGAAAATTCGAGCCCTGCAAATGTCAATCAACATGTCTGCATTATTCGCCCCCAATCAGAATTTAATTCCAATTTCATTCAACTCAATCTGACTTCACCCAATGGGCAACAACAAATTGATAGCAATCAAGCTGGCGGTGGACGGGAAGGATTAAATTTTCAACAGATCGCGAAAATAGTCTTTAATTATCCCACTCTCCCCGAACAAACCGCCATCGGCTCATTCTTCGCCACGCTCGACAATACTATTACTCTTTACAAGCAAAAACTCGATGGGCTGAGAACGCTCAAAAAGGGTTATTTGCAGCAGATGTTCCCGCAAGCGGGAGAGAATGTGCCGCGGGTGCGGTTTGATGGGTTTAGTGGTGAGTGGGTGGAGCGGAAGTTGGGGGAGATTGGCTCTACTTTTACAGGATTATCGGGCAAAACCAAAGAGGACTTTGGCCACGGCAATGCGCAGTTTGTAACGTATTTGAATGTTTTTTCAAACGCTATCGCTAATATAGGTCAAACTGAGCGTGTTGAGATTGACTCGAAACAAAGCGAGGTTCAATATGGAGATGTTTTGTTTACGACATCATCAGAAACGCCCGAAGAAATTGGAATGTCGTCTGTGTGGCTTGATAACAGGGCGAATGTTTATCTGAATAGCTTTTGCTTTGGTTATCGACCTCAAAATAGCTTTGACCCATACTTTTTGGCATTTTTGTTTCGCTCTCCAAAGATAAGACAGCACTTCACTTTGTTGGCGCAAGGCATTTCACGTTACAATATATCTAAAACAAAGACAATGGAAATGCCGATATTATTTCCAACAATTGACGAACAACAAAAAATTGGCAGTTTTTTCCGCAATCTCGACGAGCAAATCATGGCACAACAAACCAAAGTCGAGCAGATACAGCAATTGAAAAAATCCTATCTGCAAAAAATGTTCATTTGAGCGCAGACAAGCATCGCATAATCTTGTCGTTGTCTTGATTTTCAAGCTCTCGGATGATATGCAGGTACGTTTCCTGCGTTGTGGTCACGCTAGAATGCCCCAACCGCTTGGCAATACTGGCAATGGACACGCCCGCAAAAATCAACAGCGAGGCGTGGGTATGCCGTAGGCTATGTAACGATATGATAGGCACGTCCGCTTTTTGACACAACATTTTGAGCCGATCATTGACGGTCGAGTTAAATACTCTACCGCTCACAAAAACTGGCCTATCTTCCGGCAAGCCCCTTGTTAAATCAGCAAACTGCTGATTTAACAAGGGGTCTATTTGTAGCACTCGTTTTGAGGAGTCGTTCTTGGTTTCTGCAAATCCGCCATGAGTGCTTTTGTAATCCCACGTCTTTGAGATTTTTATCCTCTGCGCTGCAACATCAAAGTCACTTGGTGTTAGTGCCAATGCCTCGGAAAACCGCAACCCTGTCTTGACCATGAGCAAGATAAACCAATCCCAATTTGGCTCATTTGGTAATGATAGGCTTTCGAGCAGGGCTTGGAGCTGAAATTGACTTAGAAATTTGTGCTTTTTCTTGGCGGGTGCTTTCCCCTTGATGATAACCTTTCGGGTAGGATCAGATGGTAGCAACCTTTCGTCAACGGCATCCAACAGCGCACTTTTCAGATGGCGGTGGAAGTCCAGTGTGGTTTGTCTTTCGTGCGTTTCGGCGTAGGCATTGAGTAGGGTTTGATACTGGCGCTTGTCAATCTCGCAAATTCTGAGGCACGGTGCAAGCTCGGCAAGCCGCCGCAATGTTATCGTGTACTTCCGATATGTGACGGAGCGCACCGCCCCTTGTTTGTACAGCTCTATCCATTCAGCAAAATACTCATGGAAATATTGAGATGCTGTTCTTTTTGTAGGCATGAGAAAACCTCCTGTGTAATGAAATTTGGCGAAAATCCGCCATATTCATTATACAGGAGGCTTGTGATGTTGCAGTAGTGGGGCTAGACGAACATCTTTTGCAGATACGCCGATTTGAGGCGTTGGAGCTGCTCGACTTTTTGGGCTTGCGTTGTTATTTGTTCATCAAGGTTACGGAAGAAGTTGCCGATGGCGGTTTGTTCTTTAATTCCAGGCACACCAAACTCTGTTTCAGAAACGACTTTCCAGTCGGAGCGCGGCATTTTTGTTCCTGTTGATAGGTTAGCTGCAGCTTGGAAATCAGTTGATTGGATTAAAGCATAAACAAAGGCGCTATTTAATCCATTGGGGCGTAGCACCCAAAAATCACCAACGGCAACACCTTTGAACTCAGCCAGTAGCCAATTTTTCAGGTAAGGACGGAGCTTTCCGAACAGGATGTCGCCCTGCTCAAATGCTATCCCTTTCTTGTCGCTTTCCTTTTCGAAGATATTCTTGTTGAGCCGTCCATGTCCAGAAACAATATCTTCAAACTCAATCCTCGGCAGAGAATTATTTTCGCTGGCTTTTGAGGCTCGGCTAACAAGGGAGGAAAACTCTTTACTCTCCCAATCCCCATCAAACCCATCAAACCGCACCCGCGGCACATTCTCTCCCGCTTGCGGGAACATCTGCTGCAAATAACCCTTTTTGAGCGTTCTCAGCCCATCGAG
>JGI990J12352_1000280_pt1 | contig 11867 bp, 11 predicted proteins | sample Intmic4MA4BA4MSA_FD_12352 | JGI IMG/M metagenome (IMG submission 12352) | reverse complement strand
ACCGTTGGGCTTTCCCCGTGGGCTAAGTCAGTTGTTTTACATCGCATTATAGGAGCGATGGCTTCCTTTGGAAGCACATATAAAGCGCAAGAACGTGCGCACAGAATGGAGATGGTCAAAATGAATAAACAAGTATTAACCGTTTTAGGGATGAATTGTGCATCTTGTACTGGAAAAGTTGAGCAAACGGTCGGGAAATTGGACGGGGTGGTTAAAGCCGAAGTCAATTTAGCAACGGAAAAGTTAACGATTGAATTTGATGATAATCAGGTGAGTCTGGTTGAAATCAAGCAAGCCGTCGGTGGATTAGGTTTTCAAGTTTTAGAATCGAAAACGAGCAATGAAGTAACATTGCCGATTCAAGGGATGAATTGCGCATCATGTGTCGGTAAGATTGAAAAAGCGATTGCTAAACTCGATGGGGTTATGGAAGTAACGGTCAGTTTGGCGACGGAAAAAGCAAAGCTTTCTTATGATCCAAAGGTAATCAAGTTATCGGCGGTAAAAAAAGTGGTTAATGATTTAGGGTTTAAAGTGTTGGAAACGGAAACGGTGAGTGATGCTGAGGCGCTGGCTGCGCGGAAAGCGCGGGAGTTGAAAGTTTTTTGGTATCGGACGTGGATTTCGATTGTTTTCTGTTTACCGTTGTTTTATGTGTCAATGGTACCAATGCTTGAGATGATGGGGCTTGGGTGGATTCCATTGTCGGTTCCATCAATAATTGACCCGATGGAAAATCCGTTTACGCATATTTGGGTGCAGGTGGCTTTGACGACACCAATTGTGTTGGCGGGCTACTCGTTTTATACGAACGGCTTTAAGGCGTTGTTTAAGGGACGACCGAATATGGATTCATTGGTAGCAATCGGGACAACAGCAGCGATTGCGTATAGTATTTTAAATATTTGGCATGTTTATCAAGGTCATTATCATTTTGTGATGGAGCTTTACTTGGAAACAGCGGGGGTAATTGTAACGCTGATTTTGCTTGGTAATGCGTTAGAAGCGGTTAGTAAGTCGAAAACATCAGCGGCGATTAAAAAATTGATGGGACTTGCCCCGAAGACAGCGACCATTATTCAAGACGGGCAAGAAATTGAAGTTCCGATTAACGAAGTGGAGATTGGTGATATTGTTGTTGTTAAGCCGGGGGAAAAAGTTCCAGTTGATGGATTGATTGTTAGCGGTCATACGGCGATTGATGAAACGATGTTAACGGGTGAAAGTTTACCGGTTGATAAAAAAGTCGGCGATGAAGTGTTTGCGGCGTCGATTAATAAAAACGGCATGATTCAATTTACAGCGACGAAAGTTGGTAATGATACGGCTTTGGCACAAATTATCAAGTTAGTTGAAGATGCTGCGAGTTCAAAAGCTCCCATTGCTCAAATTGCTGATATTGTGACGGGTTATTTTGTTCCTGTAGCGGTTGGAATTGCGATTTTAGCAGGGATAGCGTGGTTTATCGGTACTCGTGATTTTGAGTTAGCAATGATTGTCTTTATTTCGGTGTTGATTATTGCGTGTCCATGTGCGTTAGGATTGGCAACTCCAACGGCGTTAATGGTTGGAACGGGTAAAGGGGCGGAAAATGGGATTTTGATTAAATCAGGGGCAGCACTTGAAAATGCTTATAAATTGAATACTATTGTATTTGATAAAACGGGAACGATCACCGCTGGTAAACCAGTGGTGACAGATGTTGTGACTGCTAATGAAAGGATTTCGCCAGATTATTTATTGCAACTAAGCGCATCAGCCGAAAAAGGGTCGGAACATCCACTTGGTGAAGCGATTGTGAATAAATGTGACGAACAGGGGTTAACGTTTTTCATGGTGGAAAACTTTACAGCGATTACTGGTAAAGGCGTTTCTGCGACCGTTGATAAGCAGAATGTTTTAATCGGTAATCTGCGTTTAATGAATGAAACAGCAATTGAAATATCAGCTGAAATGAGTACTACAGCGGAAAATTTAGCAAATCTTGGTAAGACTCCCATGTATGTAGCGGTCGAAAAAAAATTATTGGGGATTATTGCCGTTGCTGATGTGGTGAAAGAAAGTAGTCGGGCAGCGATTGCGAAGTTGCAGGCGATGGGCATTGAAGTGGCGATGTTAACTGGTGATAATGCGAAGACGGCGGCGGCGATTGCGAAACAAGTCGGGATAGACCGCGTGTTGGCGGAAGTCATGCCAGCGGATAAGTCGAACGAAATTAAGCGAATTCAAGCAGAAGGTCGGCAAGTTGCGATGGTTGGGGACGGAATTAATGACGCACCCGCTTTGGTGCAAGCTGATGTTGGAATTGCAATTGGCTCAGGTACTGATGTGGCGATTGAATCGGCTGATATTGTTTTAATGCAAAGCGATTTGATGGACGTTCCAACAGCGGTTAAATTATCGAAAAAAACGATTGCCAATATTAAGCAAAATCTGTTCTGGGCGTTTTTGTATAACTCGATTTTAATTCCAGTCGCAGCGGGGATTTTATACCTGTTTGGCGGACCACTACTAAACCCAATGTTGGCAGCTGGGGCAATGGCGTTTAGTTCAATTTCCGTATTGTCGAATGCGTTGCGCTTGAAAAATTTTAAAGTTTAGTGTAAAATAAAGAGATAAAAATTAGGAGATGACACACGATGAAAAAGAAAAATTTATTAGCATTATTAGTATTTACCACTGGATTGGCACTGGTTACAGCTTGTGGAATAGGGCAAGATCCAGAACCAGTATATAATGAAGATATACAGGATTATTATGTCGAGAATGTTGAACCAGAAGAAACTTTAAATGGCTCAAATGATTATAATGAAAATACGAGATTGATTTATATCGGCAATGCTGAATTAGAAGAAATTTTAAATGATACGAGTGGTCGGGGTAACTTTATTTATATTGGTAGCCCAACTTGTCCGATTTGTAATCAATTTAGACCAATTGTAGAAACCGTTCTGGGCAATCTTGATGCACAACTATTGTATTTTGAAACAGATGCAGCCGCAGCGGATGATATAGATTTGGTAAGAGAATTGTTTGATCGAATCGGCGTAATTGGAACGCCGACCATTGTTTATCTTGAAAATGGTGTTGTACTTGAAATGGTTAATTCACTCGGAGAAGAAGAGTTGCAAAGTCTTTTTGAGCAACACGACGGACTAAGATAAGTACATTTATAATGATTTTCTGCTAGTGCGATGGCGTTTAGCTCGATTTCGGTTTTATCAAATGCGTTACGCCTGAAAAAATTTAAGGTTTAACCGCAAAATAGGATTTTTCCTCACGAGATGGATTGGGACGAACATTTAGTTGCTTGTCCCGGTTTTTTCTTTGATAAAAAGCAAATTTTGATTGTAAATTTTGCCGAAATATAGTACAATTCTAATCAAGACATACCCCATACGGGGTGGTTATTACTTACCATTCCAAGGAGGTGTGGGGAGTTGTGGCAAAGTGTTTCGACTTCCAAAGGTTATGAATGAAGAAAAACAGAAAGCGATGCAGTCGTTGAAAACGGCTCGTGGTCAAATTGACGGTATTATTAAAATGATTGAAGACGGACGTTATTGTATGGACATTTCCAATCAATTAGCAGCAACGGGGGCGTTAGTAAAAAAATCGCAGATTTTAATTTTAAAACAACATATTGCTCATTGTGTCACGGCGGCAGTTGAATCAGATAATCGTTCCGAAAAACTCGAAGAAATTTCCAAAATTCTGGAAAAGATTATTAAATAATAGCAAAATCAGCAAATCGGACATTTATTGCCCCTTTTTCAGTGATTCTATGGTATAATGAATTAAAGAGAAATGATAACACTAAAACTTTGAAAGAAATGCTTTAGGAGGTTTTACCGTGGCACATAAGATTTTTAAGATGAGTTTTGCGAGTATTTATTCGCATTATGTGGTGAAAGTCGAGAAGAAAGGTCGGACGAAAGATGAACTTGATGAGGTTATTTGCTGGTTGACTGATTTTAGTGTGCTTGAATTAAAACAGACGATCGTTGATAAGATTGATATGGCAACTTTTTTTGAATTAGCACGTTTAAATCCAAATGCCTCATTGATAACAGGAAAAGTCTGTGGGGTTGCAGTTGAGGAAATTGAGGATTCGTTAATGCAAAAGATTCGCTATATGGATAAATTGGTCGATGAGTTGGCAAAAGGCAAAGTAATGGATAAGATTTTACACCGCTCATGATTAACGATTGGCTCATTTACTTTTAGGTGCAAAACGAACTAAGCATGGAGTTCGACTTTGCGTTTGTAAAGTTTGCGAAATCACAAGATTTTTGGTAAAATAGAGTTATTATCATAAATGGAGGTTTTTAACTATGTCATCAACGAAAGATTCAATTAAAAAATTATTAGAAGAAAAGCGTCAAGGAACGAAGAATCAGGATAACAAGAAGCGTGCCGATAAGAATATTTCTGGTAATGCGCAAACGGGTCGCGTGCAACGTAGTAGTTCGTCAGCGGTAAATAAGTCAGTATAAATTGATTAAAACAATGTTTTGTTAGGAAGTTTTGTGATGCGTAAAAACTGGCTGATTTATGGAATTGTTGTTATAATTTTATTTGCTTTTATTTATGTCCGTGACTCAGCGATGACGTATACGGCGTTTTATGCTGCGCTAATTTTACCAATTTTTTCTTATGGCTTAGCACTTGTGTCGAAAAAGAAAATTGTTTTTGTTGAAACGTTAGGCACAAGTTTTTTGGCGAAGAATGAGCAAACTGAATACAAGGTTGAAATCCATAATCGTGGTTTTTTGCCTTGTTTTTTTGCGAAAATCAATTTTGATTTACAACATATGGGACTAGATTCTGATTCAGGGGTGATGTATTTCTCGCTGGGGGCACGTGAGCGATCAACGCTGACGACGAAGATTAGCGGTCAGTATCGGGGACTTTATGAGGTTGGGGTCGGGGAAATTGTGATTTATGATTTTTTAGGGCTATTTAAAGTTCGACCACATTATTCATCACAGGTTAGGTTGACGATTATGCCACGGATTGTTCAAATGAATGAATTGCATATTGATGCGAATGATGATGGGGAAACGACAACAAAGCGTCATCTGCCAGGGGCTGATTTAAGTATTGCGACCGATTTACGAGAGTATTTACCGACTGATAGTTCGCGCCAAATTCATTGGAAAGCGACCGCAAAGAAAGGTGAGTTAATCAGTAAAAATCCGCAAGAAATTGAGCAACCACAAGCAGTTTTCTTTGTTGATAATCGTCGGATTCAAAAATCGCTGATGCGAATGCTTGAGCAAGAAGATAAGCTAATCGATGCGGTTGTTTCGGTTATGTCGCATTGTTATAATGCTGGTCATCGGATATCACTCCAGACATTACAAGCAAAGTTTTTGAGAAACAAGCTCACTACTGAACGTGAATTCACTTCTGATTTCACGCGATTATACCAAGAGGTTGCAGCCCTCCCGTTCGGTGAGTTTGGTGATTTAACACAGCTGTTAAGTGATTATTATCGTTTTGGTAATAATTTTGATAACCTTTATCTTTTTACTCAGGATATTGATGCGGAAGCAGCCCTTCTGATTCAAGAGATTCGGGGGGCTGGTAGTCAAGTAACATTATTCTTGTATGGTCAGGTTACAGATGGGATGCGTCGTAAGTTAGAGTCAATTGGGGTCGAGTGCTTTATTAAATACTAGTAGGCAATTGCGAAAATGAACAAATTGTTTTATAGTGTGTGTTTTAATCCTAAAAACATCAATTTTTCTTGATTTTTGACCGATTTGCATCAAATTTTGTAAAAAAATGCGATTTTTTGATGTTTTTAGGCAGTAGTGTTATTTTCGCAATTTCATATTAAATATTAGGAGGTGTGTTCGTGGAAGAATTATATAATGAAACAAATAACCGGATTTTTAATTTCTTTTATTTGATGACGGTTGGGGTACTGATTGCTTGGGTGATGGTTTCGGGAATTGTTGATACGACAATTTTTCAACGAACGCATTTCCTTAATTTAATACGGGTGTTTTTCACTGTTTTAGTATTCGGTATAATTTTGACGCATGAAGTTGTCACGAAGATTGCTTTTTGGTTATTCGTTGCTGTCACGATTTTTATGGTAACGGGGTTTATGGTATTTGCTTTAGTACCAGAAAGGGGGATGTTTAATACCACCGAATTAATGTTACGAACGATTCAATATATCCTTGGGATGCGCGCACACACGTTCCAATATGAAAATATTGTTGTTTGGACATTGATTATCTTGTTTAGTTTTGTGGTGGTCTATTTTGGCTATGTCTGGTTTCGTTTTTGGTTATTATTAGTTTTATTGACCGTGACAACAAGTATTGCAATTACTTCGCCATATTTTCGTGATGAACGGATTTTTTACGTTTTTATTTTCTGTTTACTTGTTTTGGTAGTATTAAAATTACAACAGTTAAATCAAATTAAAATTAACAATTCTAATAAAGAATTAACGCTTTCGAGCTTGATTGTCCCAGTTACAGCTGTAGTAGTAATGCTTGCCACGATGATCCCGACTCCGCCGACTGGCGGTGCTGATGGCTTTTTCCAGAGGGTCGTTAGGGCTCCTTTTGATTTTGTTAATAATGTTTTTTCGGATTTAACGACACAGACCGAATTTTCGTTAACTAATGTTGGTTTTGGTGGACGTAGTGGTCGCCTTGGTGGGGATGTGGCGTTAAATGACCGTGTGTTTATGCGGATTACAACGGAGCCATTGACGACAATGCCGATTTATTTGACTGGGGCGACGAGCGATACTTATACGGGTTATTCATGGTTGAGTTTGCATACGGAATATGAAAATGTTGATTTTGCCGATTTTTATCAACGAATTGAGTTAATCGAACGTCATTTAGGGGGGAATTTAAGTTGGCATGTGCCGATGATTGAAGCGGTGATGGAGGAACAATTAGTTTTGATGGGCTGGTATCAAAATTATCGTTTTTTCATTAACGAAGTAACTGGCTTAGTTGTTCAGGCTCATGTATCTGGTTATGTACCTGCACTTATCCCTGATGAAATTCCTGGCATGGCATTATTGACAATTGATACGCTTAATACGCGGATGACAAGTTTGTTTCATCCGGGGATTGTTCGTAATATGGTACCAATCGAAGGCGAAATGATGTTATCACGAACGCGTGATGGTCGGATTATATCGACTAACCGATTGCCGCGGGGAGCGGTTTACCATGTTTATCATACGGATTTAAATCGTTCTTATACGATTTGGGGTTGGTCATCGCCAGGTGATCGTTTTTCACCAATGGCTCCATTACAATATTCTTATCGTGGCGTTTTAATGGATATTGTTTTAATGTTAGAAATGTTTCGTGCTAATTATGGTTATTACATTATAACACCGAGAATTAGCCCCGCAATTGGTGAGGTGATGACTTATATTGAATTCATTAATAATTATCTGATTCCACGTTCAGAACGGATTCATGAAATTTATTTGCAACTTCCTGATACATTACCAGAACGAGTGCATCAACTTGCAGAATATGTAACTGCTCCTGCAACAACTAATTTTGAGCGAATGGTGTTTCTAGAATCATTTTTGCGTGAAAATTTCCGTTATACTTTATTACCAGGACCGTCACCAGTTGAACAAGATTTCGTTGATCATTTCCTTTTTGATATTCAAGCAGGATATTGTGTACATTTTGCGACCGCGTTTGTTGTGATGGCGCGGACATTAGGAATGCCAACGCGTTACGTTGAAGGTTTTATGGTGAATGTGCCAGGAGGAAGTTGGTATCAAGATGTTTATGTTCGTAATAACATGGCACACGCTTGGCCAGAAGTTTATTTTGAGGGTTATGGTTGGATGCGCTTTGAACCAACGCCTGCTTATGAGGGGGTTGATGAACCAGAATTTACTGGTGGTGGTCTTGACAGCGGCTTTTGGGAAGATGATAATCACCCATATTGGTTAAATCAAGGTCAATATCGTGAACCAGAACATCAGTTAGGCGATATTCCACAGGAATCAGGTCAAATTGATGCTGGGGGTGTGACCGATAGTAACCGAATTTCCATCCCACCGATTGTTTTGATTATTCTAGGAATTGCAGTTGTACCGATCACAATTCTTGTACGACTAAAGTATGTGAAATACAAGAAAAATCGTTTTAGTAAAATAGATAATAATGAAATTATGAATCGTGAATACTACCGATTACTCGGGTATTTACAGTTGTTCGGGCACTTGATGATGCCGAATGATACCGAGATTGCCTTTATGGAACGAATTAAGAGACAGTTGAATTTACCAAAACATGAACAAGCGTTGCTCGTTGACGCAGCGCAGATTTATGTCAAAGGGCGTTATAGTGGTTCGGAAATTATCGACGATGAGTTAGTAATCTTTGAAAAAATCAATGCGCGGCTTGATGAACGCGTGATTGACCTCGTAGGCAAAGTCCGTTATTATTGGTATCGTGACTTTATTGGGAAAATTTAAATCAGAAAAGAAAAAATTGATTAATTCAAAAGAATTTTTCAATTTTTTTTCAATTTTTGGGAATGGATTAGAAGTTGATGACTATTACTAAGTGTATACATTTAAAATTAAGAGAGGAGGGGGACACTTGCCGGCAAAAAAAGATTTGAACCATATTTATACTTCCCTCATCGAAGATTATGGGAATCGCTTGTATCGACTATGTCTTAAATTGACGTATTCAAAGGTTGATGCTGATGATTTGTTTTCTGAAACTCTTTTAAAAGTTTTCGAGCAACCCTCAAAAATATTAGAAAGTGATTATCCTGAGCGTTTTTTGTTTTCAACTGCCAGTTATCTTTTTCAGAGTAAAAAAAGAAAGTATGCTAGACGCATGCGACTAGTTCCAGTTGTCCCATTATCAGATGAAAATCGAGAGCGTATAAAAGATGATAAAGATGTGATTGAAAAAATACTCCAAGATGAAATGTATCGTGCATTAAATTATTTTATTGAGGGATTGCCCGAAAAATTTAAGTTACCACTAGTTTTTTATTATACTATGGAAATGAGTGTAACAGAGATTTCTTTGACACTTAATGTTCCCAGTGGCACTGTTATGAGTCGGCTTAAAAGGGGTCGTGAAAGGTTGAAGAAACAATTAATGGAGGCGGGATATGATGAACAAGCAATTGGATCATTTTGAAGAAATGTTAAAAAAAGAGTTTCGTGAAGAGCGGACACTTGATACAGCTTTAATTCACGAAACAGGGCTTAAAATACGACTTGAAACACAAAATAAGGAGCGAGAAAAAATGAAATTGAACAAAAAACCACTAGGGATAGCGGCGACTATCGGATTAACTTTTTTATTGACGGGTGTTACGGCATTGGCAGCGTGGCGAATGTTAACGCCAAGTGAGGTAGCAGATATTTTTGAAAATCGAGATTTAGCTATTGCCTTTGAAAGTGAGTCTGCGATTCATATTAATGAAACAGCTTATTCAGAAGGTTATCGCTTCACGTTGATGTCAATTGTTTCTGGAGCGGATTTGACAGATACACCGATTTATATAGATGGCTATGTGCAAGTTGATCGAAGTTATGTGGTTGTTGCTATTGAACGCGTGGATGGAACAGATATGATTGAAAGTAGTACACATTTGTTAGTATCTCCTTATATTCATGGTTTTGCACCATGGCAAGTGAATATCGCATCTTTAGGTCTTGATGCAGGTGGTGGACACCGAGAAATAATTGTCGATGGTGTATTATATCGACTAATTGAAACAGGTAATATTGAAGTTTTTGCTAATCATGGTGTTTACTTAGGTATTAGTGCTGGAACCTTTAGTGCTTTTGCTTTTGATTCAGAAACAGGTACAATTACATTAAATGCAAACTTTGATGGTCCTGCTGTTTTATTTGACCTGCCACTTGCTTTTGAACTTGCAAATGAGAATCGGGTACAAGAAATTCTTGATGAAATTTTTTATGAAGAAGAATTTGCTGAAAGTAATTTGCCTGTTGAAGATGACTGTATCAGATTTAGCTCTAAGACGATTCGTATTGATGAAGATGGCAACGAGGTAGTCACCACTTTAGAAGATGATATGAATTTTGTCCTAATGAGTTATGATGAATTAGCAGACTTTTTAGCAGCACGGATTGAAAAACATATTGCAAATGATGAACCAGATACCGTTATCCAAGGGGCGCGACGTGATAGAAATAACCGGTTAACAATGATGCGTACTTACAACATTGAATTTGCTCAGGTGTGGTATGACAATGATAGGGTGTCAGTACAATTAATCAATCCTGATTATGCACATTATTTTGAATGTGAGTAGTGCGGAAGTAATAAAACCTTTTTTTGCGACCGTTTAACAGAGAAAATCAGCCTTTCGTGGGCTGTTTTTTCTTGATTGATAATTTTTGGTATTAATTTCAAAATAAAAATAGCGATAATTAAATTTCGCTATCTAATGATTAGACTAAATCTCGTTGTGGATTTAGTCTTTTAAATTGGTTAAAAGCTGTTAATATTCAATGATTTTTAAAAATTGCTACGCTGGAAAATATTTACGATTTCTAAATCACCGATTTTTTGACCATCTTGCATATCTTCCGAGAAGATGAATTTACAACCATTTAAAAATGCAGCGGCTAGCATTAAACAATCATAGTAAGAATAGCTATATTCTTTATGAATATCTAAAGCTTTTTCAATGACATCAATATTTATCAATTTAACATCACAAAAAGATTGTATTTCAAAAATAATATTTTTAATTTTATCAATGTCATATTTATACCGTTTAATAAAAACATTTGATATTTCATTCATAGCTTGTGTACTAGAAATGCAATCGTACTTTTCTAAACAATCAACTGTTATAGATTTTTTCACTTCATCATTATTTGAATATCCATAAATAAAAATATTTGAGTCAATAAATGCCTTATCGTTCATTTGCGTACTCCCGACAGAATGTGAAATTTTTCGTATCAACGCTTGCAGCATTAAAAGTTACCTTTTTCTTTTCTCTAGGCTGAGTTTCAATATTTAATGCATCATCTTGAGATTTTACAAATTTAATAAAAGTAATAATTTGACCTAGCTTTTCATCTGGTAACACAGCAATCTCATTCATTATTTGTTGATGTGCCTGAGTCATAATAATTCACGTTCCTTTCAAAAATTATTTTTGTATCTTTAGTATAGCACATTTTAGTGGAAATATCTATCTTTGTTGGAAAATTTTCATCCGAACATTAGTAAATCAGCACTGTATTGATTTTAATAATACAGTTGACACACGCACTAAAAGTGTGTATAATGTGAACTGTACTAAAACAAATAATACAGTTTTTATGAGATGAGGGGAAATTATGCGGTTTGATGCGATGGTGATTTTGGTCAGTTTGTTTATGGGCGTTATCACGATTTTATATTTGCCAGTGTTTTTCGCCTTACGAAAGCGAGGCGTTAGTGTGGTTGGCGACAGTTGAGTTATTTGTTACTTACTTGGTCGTTTTTGTTGATTTTATTTGTTACAATTTTCTTTATGCGACCGACTGGTAATCGAATTTTGAACTTGACGCCGTTTTGGCAACGTTTAGGTTACTTTAATCAAATTGAAATCATGGAGACAGTTGTGGTAATATAGTGATGTTTATCCCACTTGGCTTTTTGATTCCAGTAGTTTTCAAGCGAATATGGAGGTTTGTTTTGGTAGTTTTAATATCGAATTCATTCAATATTTTATTAGGCGAGTTGCCGATATCAACGATTTAATCTAAGCGGGTGTAATTCCCCGAGGCTCTGCCTCGATAATGTTTTTGCGGAGCTATGCTCCGCTTAGGTAAATACCCCGCCCGTAGGGGAAAACTTCCG
>JGI990J12352_1000279_pt1 | contig 11896 bp, 11 predicted proteins | sample Intmic4MA4BA4MSA_FD_12352 | JGI IMG/M metagenome (IMG submission 12352) | reverse complement strand
AATTTATACAGGCATGACCAGAGCGTCAAAATCACTCATCTTGATTGGCGACTATGAAGCGCTAGAATACGCCGCTAAAAACCCCGGCGCCACAAGGCAAACCATGCTAAAAGCTCGACTTTTAAAAGACCCATCTTCAACCGACTTAGATAACGATAGTCAAGTTATAATCAAGGAAAACCCTTATGCCGACTACTTTAGCGAACACAAAATCCCTTTCATCGGCATTGATGAGTCGCAAATGGCAGGAATAACACCCTATAATTTTATGTAATAACTATTACGATGGATTTCGATAACGCTATTTCACGCGGCAACTCTAAATTTCTTGAAGATTCCATTTCTATCCAAGCGTTTGTATTTGGCAAGAATTAAAAGGTATATATTAAACCACTCCCATAATTACTTTGAAGTAATTTATGGGAGTGGTTTATTTTAGCTTTATCTAAAAGCATTTTGACGTGTTTTTTGTTAAATTTTCGATTTGTTACTTATTGCTCAACTTTGCCGATAATTAGATTGAAAATGGGCTATACTCACGAGCGAATACAATAAAATTTGTCTTTTCTTGCAAGAGTTGCAACTATATTAGCCATATTCAGGCAAAATAGTTATAAATTCAAATGTAAATGATGATCTTGGCTACTTAAACATCATTTTTCGCCCTTTTTTTCGCGAATTGTGACAAAAAATGCAAAAAAATCCATTTATATCTATAAAAGCACTTGAAGAAAGCGCCAAAATATGTTATTCTGGATATATGCAAAAAAGGTTTGTGACCAAAACAAGGTCTATAAAAAAAGGACTTGGAATCAAACCTTATTGCCCGAAACAAAAAGGAGGGAAGCAAATTGCGGATGCCAAGATTCATAGATACACGCAGATGTACTTATTTGACACAATATTAGTGCAATAAAGTCGAGCGATTTACAATAGATGTTAAAATTTTGGGGGATTGAATAAATGAATATTGCACAAATAATTATGTTACTTACCTTGCTTTTAATGGTAAGTGGGAAAGTTCCGATTTATCTAACAGCAGTTATTGGTTCAACCATTGCTGCTCTTGCTTTTGGTATTCCGCCAAGCGCTACGATTTTCAGCTTTTCATTTGGTGATGTGGACGTAACGGTAGGAACGCTTTTGCAATCGGGGTTACATCCGGTTTTAATTGATATGCTAGGCGTCTTGTTATTCATTGGAATTATGGAAAAAACAGGATTTTTAAAAATCATCATTTTAAAAATTATGGACGTTGGTAAAGAGCTTGGCGGCGGACCAGGAATTGCTGTTGCTGGTGGCATCGCTGCTGGCGTTATTGGTGGGATGACCGGCTTTACGCAACCGGCAATTACTGGAGTTGTCACGGGCCCGGCGTCGGTAAAACTTGGCGTTGATCCAAACAAATCAGCGGGAACGCACGCCTTAGCAGGAATTTTGGGCAATTTCGGCGGCTTTACACATCCAACAATTGTAGCAGTTGTTGCAACCGCAGGAATCGGTTTTGGGATGATTAATATTTTTGGAATTATCGTGGGACTATCTGCCTTTGGAATGAGCTTTTACAGACTAAGCCGCTCGTTATCAACTAATGTCGCTACGCCCGCAGATGAAATATCACTAGATGACGCAGACGATGAAGTTTTAAATGGCACGTTTGGAAAAGCAGTTATCCCATTCATCGTGCTAATCGTTGGATTTATTAGTGGATTACCAATTGTCTTAACCGGTATAATCGCCTCATTGTTTGTTATTTTGTTGTCAGGAATGCAGGTTGCAGAAGCTGAAAAAACGATGATGGCAGGCATCTATAGAATTTCGACACCACTATTTGCAACAGTATCATTTTTATTCATGTCAGCGGTTATTAATCAAATTGGCTTGGTTGACCTTGTAGCTGATGTCCTTGAACCAGTATTAACCCTAGCACCAATCCAAATTATGCTACTAGTTTCGGCGCTTACTGGATTAGTTACCCAATCTAATGGAGCCTCGGCGGCGATTGTTGTCCCGTTTTTACAAGTTGTCATCGCATCGGGAGCGAATCCCTTTGTTGCCTCAGTTGCTGCTGCTGGCGGTTGTGCAATTATGCAATATTTCTTAACTGGCGGCCCGGTAGCTGCACTGTCAACTGTTGTTCCAGTAATCTCGGGCTCGGAATTAAAAACCGCGAATAAATTTCAAAGGCCAGATATTTTATTTAGTTTAGCGGTATTGTTTGTAATAACACTTGCATTGTCATTTGTAATGTAGAAAATAAAGCGAGGTGTCCATTTTATGAAGAAGAAAATAGCGGTATTTAACACTGGCGGCACGATTGCCATGAAAAAAGATGAAAGTGGTGTCGTTGATATTCAAGAAACCAATTCCTTTTCGACTGTTGAACCAGAATTGTTTGATAACATCGAATTTATCTATGAAAATGTTTTGAATTTACCATCACCACATATCACCGAGCAAGAAATGCTGATTTTAAGAAACGCCATTGTCAAGAAAATTACCTCTGAGCCAATTGCTGGGATAATTGTGACTCATGGTACGGATATTTTGGAAGAAACCGCCTACTTTTTAGACTTGACAGTTCAGCACGAAATCCCGATTGTCTTAACCGGGGCAATGCGTTCAAGTAATGAAATTGGTGCAGATGGGTTGCATAATTTTATCCTAGCTGCGCGCGTTGCGACAAGTGAAGTTGCCAGAAATAAAGGCGTTTTAGTTGTTTTAAATGACGATATTCACGCTGCCAGAAATGTAACTAAAACTCACACTAGCAATGTTGCTACTTTTCAAAGCCCTCTGTTTGGTCCAGTTGGCATTATTACGAAGAAAAACGTATTTATTCATCAATCACCGTTGCGCCCCGAATACTACAACATCAATAGAATTAGTAAAAATGTCATGCTCTTAAAAGCATATGCCGGAATGAATGCCGATATTTTTGAAGCTTTAATCAATACGAACATTCATGGCTTGGTAGTTGAAGCCTTCGGACAAGGAAACCTACCACCGAAAGTAATTCCGGGGCTACAAAAATTCATTGATAAAAAAATTCCCGTTGTGATAACTTCGCGCTGTTTTAACGGAATCGCTGAAGGCGTATACGGCTATGCTGGCGGTGGCAAGCATTTAGAGGCATTAGGTGTAATTTTTTCTAACGGCTTAAACGGACCAAAAGCCCGTTTAAAATTGATGATTGCTTTGGAGGTGACAACTGACTACGATGAAATTAAAAAAATGCTAGAATTGTGCTGATGGCTAGAGCAAGCGAAAAAAATAGATAAAGGAGAAATTTATTAATGACTACCACGAAAAATAAAAAATTAATGTTATCTGTTATATGTATTGTGATTGGGTTTATTGTGTTACTTTTACAACCTGAGGCGCCGGATTTTTTAGCTGAGAGGTTAGCTGAGAATCCGCTATTATGGGATCAAGGATGGCGATTATTCGCAATTTTTATTGCAACTATCATTGCTCTGATTTTGCAGCCACTACCAATGGGGAGCGTTTCGTTTATTGCAATTACGGTTGTTGTCTTAACAAATACTAGATCAATGGGACAGGCGCTTGGTGGTTTTTCTGATGCGACAATTTGGTTAATCGTGTGTGCGTTTTTTATCTCCCGCGGATTTATTAAAACTGGTTTAGGCCCGCGAATTGCTTATTTAATGATGAGTAAATTCGGGCACAAAACCTTATTCTTAGGCTATTCTTTGACGTTTTCTAATCTCATAATGGGCCCTGCAATGCCATCTAATACGGCTCGTTGTGGCGGAATTCTTTCTCCAATCGTAAAGTCGTTATCGAATTTATACGATTCAAAAGTTGAAGATGGGACCCAACGTCGAATTGCTTCATTTTTATCCTACTCAACATTTCAAGCAGATATTATTGTTTGTGCGATGTTTATGACGGCAATGGCAGCTAATCCGTTAGTTGTAGATATTGCCTATGAAATGGCTGGCATTGAAATTACTTGGGGAGGTTGGTTTATTGCAGCCCTTGTTCCAGGTTTAGTAGGCATTGCAGTAATTCCTTATGTTATTTACAAGTTGTATCCACCTGAAATTAAAGAAACGCCTAAGGCGCCGTCGCTTGCAAAAGAAAAATTAAAAGAAATGGGCTCATTATCGCGAGATGAAAAATGGATGCTATTCGTATTTGTTCAATTATTAGTGATGTGGATTGTTGGCCCTAACTTGACTGTATGGGATTGGATACCAAACTTCTTTACCTTTAATATTGGTGCCACCGCAACCGCGTTTACAGGTTTGACTATTTTGTTAGTTACTGATGTGTTGAATTTTGAAGATATTAAAGCTGAAAAAGGCGCTTGGGATACTTTAGTATGGTTTGCAGCTTTAGTTATGATGGCAAATGAGCTAAACAATTTAGGTGTTATTGGCTGGTTTTCGGGAATTGTTGAAGCTAGTGTTTCTGGTTTTGGTTGGATTGCAGCATTTTTAATTATTGCCCTAGCTTACTTTTACTCTCACTACTTCTTTGCTTCGGCAACAGCTCACGTAAGCGCGATGTATGGTACCATGTTGGTTGTTGCAGTTGCGGTGGGAACACCACCAATGTTAGCAGCCTTAGTGTTAGCATTCTTTTCTAACATTTATATGGGTATTACTCATTACGGAACGGGGAATGCGCCTGTTTGGTTTGGACTTAACTATGTAACACTTAAAGATTGGTGGGGCAAAGCTTTCATCCTATCAATTATTAACATCCTAATCTGGGTGGTAATTGGCGGCGCATGGTGGTATATCATTGGATTATGGTAATATAACAAAATATAAAGTGAGAACTTTAATCTCGGAGGAAACAGAAAATGAAAAATTTCGAACAAAGTATGTATGATTTAATTGTAAAAGCTTCAACTGACTTACCAAATGATGTTCGCAATGCCATTCAAAGCGCACGCGAATTGGAAAATGCTGGAACTAGTTCGCTAATGGCGCTAGATGCGATTAGCCTAAATAATGAAATGGCAGTAGAAAAATCCTCGCCATTGTGTCAAGATACCGGCATGGCAAATTTTAAAATTTATGTTCCAATCGGCGCTAATCAAATCGAAATGTCTAAAGCTATCAAGCAGGCTCTAGTTCGGGCAACTGCGGATGCTAAACTGCGCCCGAACGCGGTGGATCCACTTACTGGGAAAAATAGTGGCGACAATTTAGGCCCTGGACTACCAGTAGTAGAATTTCATCAATGGGAAAAGGATTATATTGACATAAAATTCATGTTAAAAGGTGGCGGAAGCGAAAACAAAAGCATTCAGTATACGCTTCCGACGGAATTGCCTGGGCTTGGCCGCGTTGGTCGCGACTTAGACGGGATTCGCAAGTGTATCTTACATGCCGTTTATCAAGCACAAGGTCAAGGATGTAGCCCCGGATTTTTAGCGGTTGGCGTTGGTGGCGATCGAACTGGTAGCTACAAAACGGCAAAGGATCAATTTTACCGCTTTGTCGACGACGAAAATCCCGACGAAAACCTACGTAAAATCGAAGAATATGTGATGGAAAAAGCGCAGACATTTGGAATTGGGACCCTTGGATTTGGCGGTGAAACAACTTTACTAAGCTGTAAAATCGGGACAATGAATCGCCTACCAGCGAGCTATTTTGTCTCTGTCCTTTACATGTGTTGGGCATTTCGTCGTCTGGGCGCCACAATTAACCCCAAAACGGGCGATATTATGGAATGGACATACGAACGTCCACGCAACAAACAGGCAACGCCAGCAACCGCCAAAACAACGGAAGAAACAAAGGTAGTAACACTAAAACCACCGTTATCAGAAGCAACCGTTCGCTCATTAAAAGTCGGTGACGTTGTCAGCATCGAAGGAATGATGTACACTGGTCGCGACGAAGTTCACAAATACTTATTCGACAAGCCAGACAACGAATGTCCAGTTGACTTAAATGGACAAATTATCTATCACTGCGGTCCAGTAATGGCAAAAGATGCCAACGGCAAATGGAGCGTAAAAGCTGCCGGACCAACAACCTCGATTCGCGAAGAACCTTACCAAGGCGACGTAATGAAACGCTATGGACTGCGAGTCGCAATGGGCAAAGGCGGTATGGGGCAAGCAACACTTGATGCCCTAAAAGACTGGGGTGGCGTGTATCTAAACGGCATCGGTGGCGCAGCTCAATATCATGCCGAATCAATCAAATCTGTTGAAGGGGTCGACTTCTTAGACGAATTTGGCATCCCAGAAGCAATTTGGCATCTGAAAGTTGACGGATTTAAAGCTGTTGTAACAATGGATTCTCATGGAAATAGCTTGCATAAAGACGTTGACAAGGCTTCTTTTGAAAAATTAAAAGCCTTAGCAGATCCAGTCTTCAAATAAAATAGCGTTGCAACTTCCCAGTTTGCGCTTGCGTAGTTGCTGTTAAAAATTGGATTTTTATGAACAAAAAGGAGATACAATCAATATGAACAAGAAAAAAGTAACTGTTATCGGAGGCGGATTCACAGGCGCAACCACAGCCTTTATGCTAGCTCAAAAGGAGTTAGTCAATGAAATTGTCTTAATAGATATCCCTGAAATGGAAAATAAAACTAAAGGCAAAGCCCTTGACATGTTTCAAGCAAGCGCTTCGCAAGGTTTTGCAACTAAGGTTATCGGCAGTGCCAATTATGAAGACACAGCGTCGTCTGAAATCGTCATAATTACAGCCGGAATGGCTAGAAAACCTGGGATGAGTCGTGAAGATTTAGTTGCAGTTAACGCTAAAATTATGACAATGGTTACCAAAGAAATTGTTAAATACTCGCCGGATTGTAAGATTTTGGTATTAACTAATCCAGTTGATGCGATGACTTACACTGTCTACAAAGCGTCGGGCTTTCCAAGAGCACGCGTTATTGGGCAGTCGGGTGTTTTAGATACAGCGAGGTTTTGCACATTTGTCGCCGATGAACTGGGCTTATTAGCAAAAGACATTACCAGCCTAGTCCTCGGTGGCCATGGTGATGAAATGGTTCCANTGACTCGACATTCTTACGCAGGTGGCGTGCCGTTAACGGAGTTACTTTCAAAAGAGAAACTAGACGCAATTGTTGAACGAACGAAAACGGGTGGTGGCGAAATTGTCAAACTGCTTGGCGATGGCAGCGCCTACTATGCGCCAGCAGCAGCCCTAGTTGAAATGGCAGAAGTTATGCTAAAAAATCAGCGCCGAATTATGCCGGCAATCGCTTATTTAGAAGGCGAATATGGTTACACAGATCTTTGTTTAGGCGTGCCGACAATTATTAGCAGTCAAGGGATTGAAAAAGTCATTACTATCGGCTTAATTGACGAGGAGTTAAAGGCCCTTGACACATCAGTCGCATCAGTTCGAAAAACATTAGCAGCTTTGCGGTGAAAAATCAGCTAGTTTTGCAAGTAACAGCTAATAATAGCAGTGCAAAGGAAAATAAGGAGTTGTCATATAGTGGATAAAGATAAGATGATCGAAAAAATGACGGACACTATGTCAAAATTTATTGGGTTATTAAGTTACAAACTTCCAGATGACGTGGAATGCAAACTAAGAGAATTAGGGAAAAAAGAAACAAACCCGTTAGCCAAAAATATGTATGAAACGATGTTTTTAAATCAAGAGCGAGCCTGGGAGTTGAAGGTGCCATCTTGCCAAGACACTGGTGCTTTACAATTTTATGTAACTTGTGGTGAAAATTTTCCGCTTATGGGAAGCTTGAAGAAAATTCTAACAGAAGCAACCGAAGCCGCAACGGTTGTAACACCACTACGCCCAAATGCTGTTGAGACTTTTGATGAGTATAATACCCAAAATAATGTAGGTGAAGGTCTACCGAGTGTGACTTGGGATATTGTTGATGGCGATAAATGTGAAATCTATGTTTATATGTCAGGTGGAGGCTGTAGCTTGCCAGGAGCAGCAACAGTGTTTATGCCAAGTGAGGGTTATGAGGCAGCGACAAAATTTGTTCTTGATCGAATGACAAGTTATGGAATTAATGCATGCCCACCTTTATTAGTAGGAGTTGGAATCGGAACTTCTGTGGACGCGGCGGCAGTTAACTCTAAAAAAGCATTGTTACGTGATGTTGAAAGTGTCAATCAAAACAAAAAGATTGCTAAATTTGAGAAGATGCTCGAAGACGGAATCAATGCGATTGGGCTTGGACCACAAGGATTTGGTGGCGACGGTTCGATTATGGGGTTAAATGTTGTTAACACAGCTAGGCACCCATCGACTTTAGGTTGTGCGGTGAGTATTGGATGTTGGGCACACAGGCGTGGAAAAATTACCTTTGATGCCAATTTGGGTTATGTGCTTGATTCACACAAGGAGGTCGCGCTATAATGAAGAAAATTTTGACAACGCCAATTAAAGATGAGGATTTAAAAGACATTAAGATTGGTGATACAATTTATTTAAACGGTACAATTGTGACTTGTCGTGACGTGCCTCATCGCAGATTAGTAGAGAAAAAGGTGGAACTTCCGTATGATTTAGCTGGAAAAGCGATTTATCATGCCGGTCCAATTGTCGCCAAAAAAGCTGATGAGGATGGTTATCACATGGTTTCAGTTGGCGCAACAACAAGTATGCGAATGGAAAAATTTGAAAAAGAGTTCATTGAAAAAACAGGTGTTAAGTTAATTGTTGGTAAGGGTGGCATGGGGCCGAATACAGAAGCGGGTTGTAAAGAGCATAAAGCGCTACATGTAGTTTATCCGGCTGGGAATGCTTGCCTTGCTGCAACGCAAGTAAAAGAGATTACAGAAGTGCATTGGTTAGAACTTGGCATGCCAGAAGCATTATGGGTGTGTGAGGTTGAAGAATTTGGCCCACTAATTGTTTCGATTGACACGCACGGAAACAACCTTTTTGAAAACAATAAAGTCGTATTTAACAAGAGAAAAGCTGAGCAATTTGAAAAGATGAAAGAACATCTTAAGTTTATTAATTAAGGTGAGATAAAGCTACTTAAGAACGAACGTTTCCCTCTTTTTGGTTTGTATCTTGAGAATAGCGAAAGGTACGGTTATAAATATGCATGCACTAGAAAAAATCTTAGCCCAAGCAAGTGGCAAAAAAACTGTTACTACTGGAGAAATAATAACAGCAAAAGTTGATTTTGCAGAAATAAATGACTTATATTTGCAAACGTTATACTCGTTTAAAGAAATGGGTGGAACAAAAGTCTGGGATAAGGAGAGAGTAGCTTTTGTGTTTGATCANTATGCTCCATGCCCAACTATTGAGTCGGCAAGAAATCACGCTAAGATGCGATCATTTGCAAAAGATAATGATTTGAAATATCACTTTGATATTAATGCCGGTGTGTGTCATCAAGTATTACCAGAAGCAGGATTGATTTATCCAGGGATGATTGTTGTCATGACTGATTCACATACTACAACCCATGGCGCTTTTGGTGCGCTAGGTACTGGTATTGGTGCTACCGACTGTGCTGCAGTTTTAATCGAAGGAAAAATGTGGTTTAGAGTTCCAGAAATTATTGAGGTTCGTATTGAAGGTACGCTCGAAAATGGCGTATATCCAAAAGATGTNATCTTACATATCCTTGGAAAAATAAAAGCTGATGGTGCGGTATATAAAGCAATTGANTTCAAAGGTAGCTATGTCGACAATTTAAACATTGCAGGAAGAATGACAATTTGTAATATGGCAGTTGAAATGGGAGCGATGACTGCATATATGCAACCTAACGAAGAAGTGCTTAATTACGTGAAAAAGCGTGCGGTTAAGCCTTACAAAGTTCAATATACAGATGCAGGGTATGAGTATTTGAAAAGTTATGTAATTGATATCACCAACCTTAAACCGCAATTAGCGTGCCCAAGTAGTGTAGATAATGTATATCCATTACCAGAGGTTGCAGCAGTAAAAATTGATCAAGCTGTAATTGGCACCTGCACAGGCGGTCGTGTAGAAGATTTTGCTATTAGTGCCAAAATCTTAAAAGGCAAAAAAATTCCACCATACTTACGCTTAATTATTGTGCCAGCTTCTGATGAAGTTATGAGAGAATGCATGGATAAAGGCTATATTCAGTGTTTAATGGAGGCAGGAGCGACAATTGCATCTCCTGGATGTGGGCCTTGTTTAGGAGCTCATGACGGAGTTATGCCTGCGGGTGAAGTTTGCATTTCTTCGTCTAATCGTAATTTTCCAGGTCGAATGGGATCAAGAGAATCTCAGATCTATCTAGCGTCACCAGCAACAGTAGCTGCATCTGCCTTGAAAGGTTTTATTGCTGATCCACGCGAGTTTGTTGGTAAGGAGGATGTTGAATAAATGGAGAAAATATTACAAAACAAAGCAGTCGTTTTAGGCAGAAATATTGATACAGACCAAATTTACCCCGGTAGATTTCTTGCAGTGGTAGAGCCTGATGAAATTGGCAAGCATTGTATGGCTGGCATTGAAGAAGAATTGCGTCTTAAAATTCCAGATAGCATAGTTGTTGCCCAAACTAATTTTGGTTGTGGTTCAAGTCGTGAGCATGCAGTTATCACTTTACTAAACGCAAATGTCCAAGCAGTAGTTGCGGAATCATTTGCAAGAATCTTCTTTCGTAATGCAATTAATTTAGGATTGCCATTAATGATTTGTAAAGGAATTTCAAATTATGTAAAGACAGGGCAAGAACTAAAGGTTGATGTTGGTGCTGGCACGGTTACAATCATGAACACTGGCAAAACGTTAAAAGGCGAAAAACTTGGAGATCACGTTTTAGAAATTATAGAAGCTGGCGGAATTAAGCCAATGTTTCGTAAAAAATATTTAAAAGAAGCAAAAATATCTGAATAAAAAATTAAAATGGTATGCTCCCGATGAAATAGACACTGGAAAAACAAAAAAATTTTCCAGCCTACTTGATGGGAGTTTTAATATGAAAAAATATCAGAGGTGAAGTGCAGAAGAAAAACAATTAAATTCATAAAAACACTTGCAAAAAGCGAGAAAGTATGTTATCCTTGGTACATACCAGCTGGTATATACCAACAAAATGCTAGGAGCGTGTAATTAGTGATTGAAGTTATTGCGACAACAGTTGAAGATGCAATAGAAATAGAAGCCGGAGGTGCTAATCGAATTGAGCTAATTTCAATGTTTTCCGAAGGAGGATTAACGCCAAGTTATAAAATGATGTCGGATGTAATAAAGGCAGTAAAAATTCCCGTCAATATTATGATTCGCCCACATTCACATTCTTTTGTGTATACTGACACTGAAATAAATTTGATGAAAAAAGACATTGAAACTGCTCGAATGCTTGGAGCAAATGGTATTGTATTCGGTGTATTAACCGAGGATAACATCGTTGACACGAACAAACTTGAAAACCTATTATCGGTGTGTTCTAATCTAGAAGTCACTTTTCATCGTGCCATAGATGAGACTAACGTTTTATCTAGCGTTAAGAAGTTGGCTGTCTACAAAGAAATAACCAATATACTAACATCAGGTGGTCTAAAGGCGCCGTTACATGAAAACACGAATATCATCAGCAATATGATGACATCTGCATCGCAGATTAATATTTTAGTTGGCGGTGGCTTGACAATGGACAATATAATCGCCGTTGCTACAAAAACAAAAGCTGCAAACTTTCATTTTGGCTCAACCGTACAAACAAATGGGAATGTTGTCAGAGAAAAAGTCGAATTGTTGATGAGAAAAATGAAAGATCTTGGATAGCATTCATGTGTTCTGTCCGGATGCTAGCGCTTTGCTTTTAATCATGTAGTTAAACCTAATATAAACGAAAAATATACTGGAGGCGTGACAATGAAAAGAATTTTTGTAACCGGAATTAGCCAAGAAAGCAACTCGTTTAATCCGCTAAAATCAACCTATCAAGACTT
>JGI990J12352_1000278_pt1 | contig 11907 bp, 7 predicted proteins | sample Intmic4MA4BA4MSA_FD_12352 | JGI IMG/M metagenome (IMG submission 12352) | reverse complement strand
ATGCTCATTTATACGCTTTTCTTAACCAAACCCAAATTAAAAATATCGCTCATATCAACGCATAGCAACGTTTCATTGTCTTATTTTCTATTTAAAAATGTAATTGCAGCTTTCTTTGTAAGTTTGCTAGTTCTATATACGTTATTCCCTATGATTGCGTTTGCTTATGACAGTGATAAAGTAGATTCTGAATCATTATCTGATTCTCGATTAGGACACGTTGGAGTAAATGCTACTCCAGGGGAGAGCTGTGACAGACATACTGCCATCTATGAACTTGAAATTGGGACAGAAAAGTCAATTGGCATTTGTGACCCATTACCTAGTTTTCGCTTTTCCCATTGGGAAAGTTATCCTGTCGATGTAGAGTTTGCTGATCCTACAGCACGAGAAACAACTTTTATCGTACCATATGGCGGAGCTAGGATTACTGCTGTATTTGTTCCTAAAGATAACCGAGTACTCATTAGAGAAACTTTTTCACCACATTCTGCTACTTTTTGCATTAGCCCTAACGCTCCAAGCTTTATCGAACCTAGCAAAGAGGTGGAAATGCGTTTAAACTTAAATCGTTGGGGTGATTGTGAATACCGTTTTTCTCATTGGTCGAGTACTGTATTCCCTCGTATTCCAAGCAGTATGGGAGTTGTATTTGCAGATAGAATAACACCAGTAACAACTTTTATCGTACCCGAAGTTGACTCTATTTTAATCACAGCTAATTTCTTTCATGTTGAATCGCTAGCAAAAAGAATTGCAGTTGGAATAATTGTCGATACAGACGAAGTATCACCTGATCGAGATGATGGCTTAATTCCTTTTACAACAGCTACTCCACAAATCGCCAGATTTTACTATCAACCAGTTGGATATCAATTTTCCCAGTGGGAAAGTTACCCACTTCATATTGGTTTTCAATTTGAGGATAAAACAGCACCTGAGACTATTTTTGTAGGTAGACCAGAAGCTAAACTTGTTGCAGTTTTTATGCCGATTGAAGATAATCGAGTGATTGTTCGACATGATATTATACCACGCAGTGCAGAGCGTTGTTTTAATAGTGTTTCAACAAGTTTTGTTAGCCCAAGCACAGAAATAGAACTCTCTTTTGATTCATTTGCTAATTGTAATTATGAATATTATTTTTCCTATTGGTCAAGCGATGTCGATGTCACATTTGAAGATGAAACATCACCAGTAACAACTTTTATCGTACCCGAAGTTGAATATATTACAATTACAGCAAACTTCGTTCGAGTTAACGCAGATGAGCTACAAACAGAAAGTCCAAATTTTCTGCAAACACGTTCAATTATGGTAGTTGTTGGAATATCAGGGATTGTACTTGTCAGTGTTGGTGTTATAGCAATAAAAGTAAAAAGCAAGAAAAAATAATCCAAATCAATCATAAATAAAAGTGCGTTTTGGTAATCTACCAGAACGCACTTTTCAAATACAATTAATATACAATCTATTTCGATCTACTAAAACGGCTAAACTTCGATTTTATCCGATCAAAGATTGCCATATGACCCAGTACTTTCTCAGCGATGTCGAGGTATAATGCGAGACCGCCGTAAACTACCACCCCGATGGTTCCAGCAACTAGTACGTAAATCAACGCTTGGAGTCTTGATGCTGAATAGTCGATAAAGATATTCAGTACAAATGTGCTAATCCAAACGGCAATCGCCATTGCAACGGTAATTACTAAAATTGCGATATGCTTTTTCGCAATCCGCGGTAATGAGATTCGCGTTGTTTTTTTAATAACTAAAATCTTTAAGATAATACATGCGAGATAAGCGAGAATTGTTGCAATAATTGCCCCATTGACTTGGAAAATCGGGATTAGGATTAAATTTCCGATTAGTTTTATTACAACTCCAACTGCAAGAAATTTTAATGCAATATATTGTTTTCCCAATCCTTGCATGATGGCATCTAAAATCGCGTTAATTCCTAGGAAGATGGCGATAAAGGCACCAAAACCAAAAATGGAACCACCGATTCGTGCTAGTTCAGCATCAGAACTGAATAATAACCTAAATACTGGGTTAGAAAGTAACCAGAGTCCGATGACAGCGGGGATGGTTACAAATGATGTTAACATAAGCGCACTTGATATTGTTTGACGGACACCAGCGAAATTTTTAACCTGAATTCGCTCAGTAATCTCGGGCATTAACGGTTGCCCAAAAGCAATTGCAAAGGAAACTGGAATCATTACAACCTTGAACAAACCAGTGATATAAATTCCAGAAATATTTTCGACCAGAACACGCTCCATCCCCGTTCCCAGCATCAATCGGTTGAAAGTCATCGTATCAATCAGTTGGAAAAGCGAGGCAATCAAACTCAAAACCGCAAACGGTAAAGCGTAAGATAGAAGTTCTTTGAACAATTTTTTAAGCGAATGGCGCTCGTGAGGAATGGATTTCGGAAGTTGCGCATCAAATTCATCTTTTCGTAGGCGCCAATGACGAAGCAGAACGAATAATGCACCAATACTTGCAACAAACGCTGCAAATACAGAAATATTAACTGCCATTTGAATCGTACCACCGAAGATACTGACAACTAAGAATGAACCAACAATAATGATTGCAATTCTAATTATTTGCTCGACCAGTTGCGAATCAGCTGTTGGTCGCATATCTTGATTTCCTTGGAAGAATCCACGGAAAATTGACATTGCTGGCACAATCAATACCGCGAAACTAAGCATCCGAATAACGGTCACAACATCGTCAATCGTATTATACATATCATCGCCAGCCATAACAATCCGCGCAAAGAATGGCGCCCCGAAGTACATAATAAAGAAGCTGATTATCCCGAGGATAACCATACAGATCATCCCAAGACGGAACATCTTATGCGAGGTATCATATTCACCAGCGGCATTGTACTTCGAGACAAACTTTGCGATACCACCAGGTATTCCAAGCCCCGATAGTGAAATCAAAATCGTATATGGAACATAGGCGTAACTGTAGAGCGCCATTCCTGCAAAACCGACGAAATACTGGAACGGCATGATATATAAGAGACCGAGTGCCCGCACAATAAAAAGACTGATTGATAAAACCATTGCCCCCTTGACAAACCTGTTTGACATGATGCTCACCTACTTCTAGATATTCTGTTTCGTTAACTAGTACTGTGATTACATAATTTTTCTATTAAAACATTGTGGCTACACAATCTACTTCGTAAATTCGTTTGCCACAATTCGCATTTCTTTATCAGCACTTCATTGCCATTTAAACTGCTGATATTTCTTAACCGTCTGTGAATCGCGTCGCATTAACCACAATTTACGCTTTAAACATTTGTCACCACGGTAATCTAGCACACGAGTCAAGCGTCCTGATTGCTCAAGCGCCATGACTTTTTGAACGTAATCCTCATTTTGGACGTACTCGCGTATCACATTCATTGGCACAAACGATAGTGCGACTTCTTCATTAACAAAGGTAAATTCTTTCTTTTTGTTATAAATCAAATCATCTACTAAATACTTCGCAAGATTATGACCACATGCGGTCACATAGTATCCACAACGCGGTTGGCGCGGATTGATTTCAAATACAAAGAATTTCTTACGAATCGGGTCGTATTTTAAATCAAATTCGCAAATTCCACGATACCCGATGCTCACCAAAAATTGTTTTAGTAAATCTTTGACTTCATCCGTATTTCTAAACTGATTATATCCATTTATCAAAACGGTACAACTACCAATTTCGGTCGGTATTGGCTCCTGTAAGCCAATTTGTGCAAAAGTCTGTAATTGTGGATCCCCTGCCTGCGAAACATAGAATACACAGTCAAAAAGGTGCGTATCATTCCCAGTGATATACTGTTGTAAAATAAGGGTCTCCGAGTAGCCAGCCGTTTCCGCATCATGGATAATCTTCTGCAATTCTTCCATACTTGCTGGTCGATAAACCTTAGCACGGTTTTCAAATTCGTATTCATACCATTTCACCGTATCAGCTGGCTTAACAATCAGCGGAAATTCGAGTTCCTGAACACGCATAACATCCAACTCATCCGCATTACATTGATACGCATACGTCTGTGGCACATTAATTAGCTCCGATTCACCATACATCGCATAAAAATTCTCTTTCAAAATCAGATTATTCATCAGTTCCTCACCGACATAATTGAACACATACCACTGCTTTAAAAATTCTGCATTTTCTACGACCATCCGCACGTAGGTTTCATTCGTAGCAACCAAGACAATTTTTTTATTATTAGCCTGCTTGCCGTACTCTTTCAACCGTTGCTTGAATACTTCCTGCTCCCACAGGTTAGGTTCGAGTATTAGATTACATATTTTACTAAAACTAGTAAACTTCATCGGGACTTTCCCGAGTAGATTTACCGTTATACCGTAGGCCTCATGAAAATTACGCGCCATATAATACGCATTAATATCCGTACCGATTAACAGTACATCAAAGTCGGGGTTACTCATGAGTGTCACCATCTTCCAATCCAATTTCTTCAATTAAATATTTGTCATTACGACAATGTATATCAACAATAAATACCATCACGCATTTCTTGGTAAGTATGTGATTTATAAAAAATCACCATCGCATAACGCAAACAAATTTGACGATGTGCTGATAATTCAGCAATAACATTAACATATTTATGTTGCAATAATGTTCTATTTGCGGTCAATTAAATCACCTCTGCAATATATGAGTCGTGATAAAGTTTCATAAAATCAGTCCGCCCTTTTTCATTTATTCTAGTAAATCATTAACAATATAATCTTTTCCCTGTGTGTGCAAAACATCAAAATGCTCGACAATGTATTAATCCAGAATGTTTGATTTTGTCGTAAACATTTCGTAGACTTCCGCATCATTCAAATTCAATTTTTCAGCAACATTTTCAACGCAGAACACAGCAAAATCAAGTTGTTTTTTATTCACTAGAAACACCGCCTTTGTAAATACGAGGAATTTCAGTTGCAATTTTTGTCATCGCAACGTAGGCACTATTACCACAAGCGGCGGCGTTTTGCCTGATATTGGCGACACCGCCGATTAAAGTCGCAAAATCGCCAGTACGTACACTCTCGTCAACTTCTACGGTTAACATACACATATTAACAACTCCGACAACACGGTAAAGTTTCCCATTGATATCCACTTGACACTTATGAAAGCCAGTACTAATCCCGTCAGCATAACCAATCGACAGAACAGCAATATAAGTATCGTACTCCACTTTGAACATCCCCCCATAACCAACCGTTTCACCAGCATAAACCCGATTAATCTCAATAATTTCTGCTTTCAACGCAAAACCAAAACCAACTTCCAAATCAGTCGATTCATTCGACTTTGAAAGCCCAAGCTGTTTCTTGGTTCGATTATCACGAATTTGTCGTAACTTTCCTTTTAAACCTTTATATGGTCGGAAGATATGGTTAATTCCGAAGATCAATGCGCCCATCCGAACACCATTAACAAATGGTAATTTCCGTTTTGTTTCCAATGTCGCACTACGGTCAATATGGACAATCGGGATTGCCTCTAAATCAATCCCTGCGGTTAATCTTAAAAATTTCACGATTTGCTGATCGTATATGTTATCCAAAACCCCAGTCGTCGCTAAATGGGTAAAGATTCCTTCTACTAAAACCCCATCTTTTTTTACTAACCCATGATACATTTCGTCAATCTGCTTGCGACAATCAACGCCGAGACGATTTAACCCTGTATCCAGTTTTAAATGGATTTTCAAATTACTAAAACGTAAATCCATGAATTTCTGCCAATACTCGTAGTTACTGATGGTCACCGCAAAGCCCTGCTCCTCGCATATCTTCAGTTGGTCGAGTGTCACTGGTTCCATTACCAAAACAGGCACATCTAAGGCAAGCTGTCGAACCGAAAAAGCCTCATCCAAAGATGAAACTGCGAGATAATTCACTCCGTTCGCTAGCATTGTAGGCACGACTCCGAAGCCATGCCCATATGCGTTACCCTTGACAACACCGATATAATATTCAAAACCGTTATGCACACGCGTAATATTCGCCACGTTGCGCCCAATTACATCTAAATCAATCTCAACATGAACTTTTCTGTACATACAAGCCTCCTACACATCAATGAAAAATCGCTGATACCAAACTAAAAATGTGTAAATCGTCCAGAGCTTACGAGAATGATTTTTCGCGCCCGACTTATGCTGCTCCAACATACGATTCAAAATCCTAGTCTCAAAAAACTCATTGGCATAATCAGAATTGATTGCTTTTTTGACCGCTTGATAGATTTCTTCCTCTTGTAACCAGTAGCGTACTGGCGTTGGAAATCCCAATTTCTCACGATTTGCCCATTCTTCCGGAAGTGCTCTTGCTGCCGCCCGTCGTAGTGGAATTTTCGTCTCACTACTATTCAACCGCATATCACTCGGAATTGACGATGCTAATTCCATCATTTTTTTATCAAGAAACGGTACACGTACCTCAATCGAGTGTGCCATACTCATCTTATCCGCTTTGAGCAGGATATCCCGCGCCATCCAGAGATGCATATCAAGATACTGCATCTTCGTCAAATCATCCTTATCAGCAACCTTTGCATAAATCGGATGCGTGATTTCCTCCATTGACTTCCCTTTGTGGTAGGTCGGTTTTAAAATCTGCTTCGCATCTTTTGAAGAGAATAATTTTGCTTGACCGATAAAGTAGTCCTCGACCTTACCACCGCCTTTTTCTAAGAAGTTCTTTCCTTTAAACTCAGGTAGGGGCTTGGTCACCTTATAGGCTATCTTCCGTAATGGACCTGGAACAATTCGTTTATACTTCTCAACCACTCGTGGTGTCTGATAAAATGGATAACCAGCGAAGAGCTCATCGGCTCCCTCACCAGAAAGAAGCACCGTTACATGTTCACGGGCAAGCTTCGCCAGAAAATACAGCGGGATCGCTGACGGATTCGCCTCTGGCTCATCTGCGTGATATTGGATATCTGCGAACGCATCATGACATTCTTTCGTCGTCAAAACCTGCGAATGATTTTCAATCCCCAACTGGTCAGATAAAGCCTTTGCCGACTCAATTTCGCTGAACTTCTCCCGCGAGAATCCAACTGTAAAAGTTTTTTCTGGCATCAAACAAGCAGCAACATAACTAGAATCAACCCCTGATGATAAGAATGATCCAAGTGGAACTTCGCTCAATCGGTGCGCTTCAACCGACTCGCGTAATGCGATATCAATTTCATCAACAACCTGATCCATCGGTCGCGAAACAGGATTATATTCAACTTGCCAATATGGTTCAATCGAAATCTCACCATTTTTATAAGTCATAATACTCGCTTGTGGCATCCGAAAAACACCTTTGAAAAACGTCTCATCAAGCACTGGATACTGAAAACTCAAATATGGACGTAATGCTTCCTGGTTCATTTTCTTTTCAAATTTCGGGTGTGGTAAAAAACTCTTGATTTCCGAACCGAAGAAAAATGTATCGTCAAACTTCGCATAATACAATGGCTTAATACCGAACTGGTCGCGTGCAATAAAAAGTTCTTCCGTTTTGGTATTCCAAATCGCAAAACTAAACATTCCGCGTAGTTTTGGTAATAAATCTTTCCCGTATTCTTCATAACCATGAACCAAAACTTCGCTATCAGTCTGCGTTTTAAAAACATGACCTTTCGCAATTAAATCAGTTCGTAAGTCTTGGTAATTATAAATCTCACCGTTAAAAACGAGCCATAATGACGCGTCTTCATTTGCCATCGGTTGTGACAAAGCTTCTAAATCAATAATCGCTAACCTACGGAATCCGAGTGCAATTTTTTCATCCGTATATTGACCCTCTGCATCAGGTCCGCGGTGGATAATCGTATCCGTCATCTTTTTCAGAACATCAGACTTGTTCTCAACTTGACCAACAAAGCCAACAAAACCACACATATCAAAAACTCCTTTCCTCACCTGTAGTACAAGAGATAATCCAGTGAATCATCCCACATTCAAACCTTGCACATATATGCTTGGTTATGAAGTGTGCAGCTACATACTAAAAACTGCTTTTAATCCCCCTGTAGTAAATTTTTCCTATCTAAAATTATCCTTGTTTTAGTATACCATAAAAATGCTTTTTTACAAGTTTTGAGAATGGGAAAAATCAGCTAGTAAAATAACTCATAGAATCCATATTAAAACAATAATATAATATAGAAAAAAATACCTAGCACCACTAAGTATTTACTCGCTCAATAATTGTCTTTTTGGCTGCTTTTTCCCATTCATCATCAAAGGATTTTAATTCAAAGTCGTAACCTTTTAAATTAAGCGCCCTTTTAATCATCCAATCCGTCAATTCTGGATTTTTCGCAAGCAACGGACCATGTAAATAAGTCCCGATTGTGTTTTGATAACGACAGCCTTCATAACCATCCTCACCGTTATTACCAAAACCTGCTACCACGCGCCCAAGTGGCTCTAAATCCCCAATATTGGTTTTCCCTAAATGATTTTCAAAACCAATATAGGTTGCGCCATCAGCATCTTCAATCACCAAATCACCAATCATCCGCTTTTCACCAGCAACCGTATAAATTGGTAAAATTCCAAGCCCATCTTCGCGCTGCCCATTATCATCAACATAATATTCCCCAGCCAACTGATAAGCTCCACAAATTAACAACGCTACTTTTCCCGCATTCACATAATCACGTAAAATTTCACCTTTACCAGCCCGCAAATCTTTCGCAACAATGGATTGCTCATGAAACTGACCACCGCCCATTAAGACAATATCATATAAATCTGGTCGAAACTCTTCATTCAACGAAATCTGAAAAACTTCAGTTTCAATCCCATGTTCACTCGCGCGATGCGCTAAAATGGTCGCATTGCCAGTATCACCGTAGCTGTTTAGTAAATCGGGATACAAAATACAAATATTTAGTTTCATGTTCATTACTCCTCTAGTTCTGCTTGCTCCTCGTTGCCGAAATTATGAATGATTTTTGCTATTTCATCTGGTGTTGGTAATAAAGATTGCATATTTTCAGGTACAGTTTCATGCATTGAGTAAGTTGCAACTCCGATTGGGGTATTCGCAGTCTTTAGCGTGTATTCTACTTTTGTACGATTTTTACTTTTGCAAATGATGATTCCGATTGCGGGATTTTCTTCTGGTAATTTCATTGTCTCATCAAGAGCGGTTAAATAAAATTGCATTTTCCCTGCGTATTCTGGCTTAAATTCTCCGATTTTCAAATCAACCGCAATAAGACAACGTAATCTTCTATGATATAAAAGTAAATCAATGTAATAATCATCATCAGCAACATCTAAATGAAATTGGCTTCCTACAAAGGTAAAATCGCCACCTATTTCTAATAAAAATGCTCGAACGTTGTTTACAATGCCAGCTTCTAGTTCTGCCTCACTGTGCAAGTTTCCCATTTCGATAAAATCAAAATTATAATCATCTTTTACGGCTAGCTTCGCTTGTAATCTATATTTTTCAGGCACAGTCGTATCAAAATTAGTTTGGTTTGTTAGGTATTTTTCAAAAGCCATATTTTCGATATTATTAGTTAAAACATTTTTTGTCCAACCATAACGCTTTGTCATTTTTATGTAAAATTCACGTTGTAAATCATCTTTACATTTTTCCATAATGACTACATTTTTGGTCCAGCTAATTTCTGCAACCAATGGTTGCAGATTTGTATTTTGTGAATATTGCATATAAAAATTCCGCATTAACCAAAGATTTCGAGCAGAAAAACCCTTAATTCCTGGGAATTCTTTCTGAAGCTCTTTTGCTAAAACTTCAACAATAGACTTCCCCCAACCTTCTTCCCGTTGTTGCCTATCAATTTCTGAACCAATTTCCCAATAAAGTTGCATCAGCTCAGTATTTACCTTCTTTAACGCCTCATATTGACGGCGATAAACGAGCTCCTTAATTTCTCTAACAAATGACCCATATAAATTTATCTCATTTTCCACAGTAACATCTCCTCGCAATAGACATATTCATTCTCTATTACATCTTCTTCGCCAATCCCTTATCAACCAAATAACCTCGGAAACTCGTCATCGCCGTATAAGTCATAAAAGCATATACATCGGATTCCTGCCCCCGCACAGCGGTCATGATAGCATCAAAATCTTTACAAATCGTGAAATTCACCTTATCCAAACCAGCAACTCTCAAGCGAATCGCCATATCATAAGCCCGATCGCCCCCGATAATCACCTTATCAACATTCATCACCGCCAACTTCTCAAAATGCGCATCATAAATCCAAGAAACATCGCGCCCATCCGCATACTTATCATTGAGCAAAAACGCCAATGACACCCGCGCCTCATCAATCGCCACCGTATCAATACACTGATTACACCCAGCTGGATTCTTAATCAATAGTAGCTTCATCGTTTTACTATCAACTTCAATGCTCTCAAAACGCCCAAATTTACTTTCTTGAACTGCCAAAGACTTTTTTATTTTTTCGACCGCAACACCAAGATTATCAGCTACAGCATAGGCACAAACGGCATTATAGATATTGTAAAGCCCAGGAACCCCCACTGTTATATCGGTATTATTCACCTTAACATGGGAGTCATCCGACGACAATACCACATCTGTCACTGAAAAATGCAATTCTGGACGGGAATGCCCACAATTAGGACAATCATAATCACCAAGATGATTAAAGACAATACTATGATATCTATACCTAGTCTTACAGTCACGACAAAAAATCGACTCCGTATTAGCATGAACTTCGGGCTTGCCATAACTGTCAAACCCAAAGTATATGCACTCATTAGGAATTGGCATATTCCCAAGCATCGGTTCATCACCATTCAAAACCAACTTCGCATTCGGAGCATTTTTAATTCCATCCAAAATAAACTTATAAGTCGTCGTCGTTTCACCATAACGATCTAACTGGTCGCGGAAGATATTTGTCACAACAACCATCATCGGATTTGTCATCGAGGTCACCTGTCGCATATACGCCTCATCAACTTCAATTACCGCATAGCAGTTCGGTCGCTTATCACCAAAACGATAATATTTCGCAAACGCTGTCACAATACCAGGCGTCATATTCGCCCCCGCCGAATTATTAATTACCGTTAAACCGTTAGCAAGCATTGCCTTAACAATCATATCCGAAGTCGTCGTTTTTCCGTTCGTACCCGTCACCAAAATAACTTTCCAACCACGCGAAAGTTTCGTCAAAATATTCTTATTCAACTTCAACGCAATCTTCCCAGGTAACGTTGACCCGCCACCTCTTAATTTTAACAAAGAAATCAGCAACTTAGTAATCAAAATCGTCAAAACAAAAACCTCCGAACCAAACGTTTTAGTAACAATTGCTAAAATTATAACACTTATAGTAATATAATGTCAAAACAATCGTAGTTTATCCACAATAAAACTCACAAATTCACATTATAAATTAAAATGTGGTCTACAGAAAATGGGGAGTTTTAATATGAGTAAATAAAGGAAGTTTAGTGTTAAAGATAGATAATAATTGAAGATATAATAAAAAGCAATCAGTTGATAGTAGAGTCAAAATTCAAAGTAGCTAAGGATATAGTAATTTGTGGAATATCTAAACATTAATTTAACATCGTTGAAATATCATGGTCAAAGAAAATCAAGAAATAACAAATATTTAAAAGACTGTCTTGTGTCGATATACTTCATTTGATATCGACACAAGACAGTCTTTTTTTTGCGTTAATTTTTAAAAATAATTATCGTCATTCTAGTAAAAAAACGATAATTAACCGTTAGTAGAAGTCAACATTGGTGAATTATATCAAAATATCAACGAGAATGCAATAGCTTTTTCAGAAATTCGT
>JGI990J12352_1000277_pt1 | contig 11953 bp, 13 predicted proteins | sample Intmic4MA4BA4MSA_FD_12352 | JGI IMG/M metagenome (IMG submission 12352) | reverse complement strand
CCTTATGCGTGAGGATAAAGCAATCGTGACAGAAATTGCTGGTACAACACGTGATGCAATAGAAGGGTTTGTAAATATTGGTGGATTAACACTAAATCTAATTGATACAGCAGGAATTAGAAAAACAGATGACATCGTAGAATCAATCGGAGTTGAAAAGTCTAAAAAACTCATCGAAGAAGCGGATTTAATATTGCTAGTATTGAATTCTAATGAAATATTAACTGATGAAGATAAAGAATTAATTCAACTAACAAACAAAAAAAACCGAATTATTCTGCTTAATAAATCAGATTTAAATCAAAAAATCAATGTTAATGATATTCCTAAATACCTCCCAATATCAGTAATAGAAGAAACAGGTGTCATCGAGTTAGAAAATGAAATTAAATCATTATTTGAAATAGAGAAAATCAAATCTGAGCAAATTCTCATCTCGAATACACGCCATATTGCTAAATTAAATCAGAGTATGGCTGCGATTGTCAGTGCCATTAATCAATTACAAATTGGAATGCCGATTGATATGATTGAAATAGATTTAAAGAATTCTTGGATCGCCTTAGGAGAAATTATGGGCATTAATACGTCAGATTCATTAATCGATGAATTATTTACAAAATTTTGTTTGGGGAAATAATTTCAGTTTTCCCATGTTTTTAAATAATCTTATTATATAGTTATAAACAGGAATTTCGACATATAGTAATGTAATTCAATAAGTTTTCCCCATTTTCCACAGAAATAATTATATTTATTTGTTATCTTTTAAAATAATAATTAAATTTATTTAAATGCCGATAAAACGCTCAATAAGACTAGCAAATTAGTTCAAAAAGTTGTATAATATAAGTACTTGATCATTCTAATAAAAAAGGAACATGCACATGTTTAATTTAAACTCAAAAGAATTAATCGAAATTAAAACAACAGATGAAATTATTAATCTTCCACTTGCCGATATTATTCCAAATCGTCAACAACCAAGAACGATTTTTAATAGTGAGAAAATTTCTGAACTTGCTGAATCTATAAAAGAGCATGGAATCATTCAACCAATCGTTGTTCGTAAAATAGATGAAGGGTATGAACTTATTGCAGGTGAAAGGCGATTTAGAGCAACTCAATCATTGAATTTTAAAACAATCCCTGCTATCATTAGGAATTATGATGACGTGACAACTGCAGGTGTTGCAATCATTGAAAATATCCAACGTGAAGACTTAACATCAATAGAAGAAGCACTAGCTTATAAACAATTGATGAGTCTTCATGGTACAACTCAAGCAAAACTGGCAACTCAAGTTGGTAAAAGTCAGTCAACCATTGCAAATAAAGTTAGACTATTAAACCTTACACAAGAAGTACAAAATGCAATTTTAGAGAGAAAAATTTCAGAACGACATGCTAGAAATTTATTATCAGTTAAGAGAGAAGATTTGCAAGTTAAACTTTTAAAGATTATAATTGAAAAAAATTTAAATGTTTCTCAAACTGAAAAATTAATTGAAGATTACCTAGTGCCAAAAGGTAAAAAGCCTAAAGTGAAGACAATTACGAAAATTCCACGGAATTTTAAACTTGCAATGAATACATTTAATCAAGCAACACAAATGGTTGAAAAAACAGGTGTCAATGTTAAAACACATACAGAAGAAACTGATGATGCTTATGTTATTACTATCTCACTTAAAAAATAATTAGAATAAACAAATGATGCCCTTTAGTTTTTAAACTTTTCGGGCTTTTAAAGCAGGAGGCAAGAAAATGGGTAAAATTATTGCAGTAACAAATCAAAAAGGTGGTGTTGGAAAAACGACTTCTAGTATCAATACTTCAGCAGCTCTTGCTCATTTAGGTTATAAAGTTTTACTTGTTGATATTGATTCACAGGCTAATGCTTCCACTGGTGTTGGGGTTTATAAAGGTGATGCCAAGCGAACAATTTTTGATTTACTTGTAGACGATTTAGAACCTAAGTTAGCTATTTTAGCTACATCAGAAAAAAATTTATACTTAATTCCTTCGTCTCAAGAACTATCTGGTATTGATGCTTTAATTATGAATGACAAAAAGCGTGAATTCAAATTAAAAGAAAAATTAGAAATTGTTAAAGATGAATATGATTTTATTATTATTGATTGCCCACCCTCACTTGGTCTTTTAACAATCAACGCTTTAACTGCTGCCAATTCTACATTAATTCCTGTTCAATGTGAATATTATGCTCTTGAAGGTCTAACACAACTATTAAATACAATCCGTATTGTTCAAAAACGTCTAAATCCTAATCTTTCAATTGAAGGTGTTGTTTTAACAATGCTTGATACAAGAACTAAACTTGGAAAAGATGTCATAGATGAAGTAAAACTATATTTCAAAGAGAAAGTATTTAATACAATTATTCCGCGTTTAGTCAGATTGAGTGAGGCTCCATCATTTGGGAAGTCAATCATTGATTATGATTTGACATCAAAGGCATCAAAATATTATATTGACTTAGCTAAAGAGGTGGTGAAGAATAATGGTAAGTAGACTAGGAAGAGGTCTTGAAGCATTGTTTCAAGAAAATGATATTGAGAGTGTTGAATTAATTGATAAGATTCAAGAAGGTGAGGTTGTATCTGAAATAAATATTTCAGAATTACGACCTAATCCATATCAACCACGTAAACATTTTGATAATGAAAAATTAGAAGAATTATCTATATCAATTGAAGAGCATGGCATCTTACAACCAATAATCGTTAAAAAAGATATTAAAGGATATATTATAATAGCTGGTGAAAGACGTTTTAGAGCGTCACAACTAGCAAAAATTGAAACAATTCCAGCAATTGTACGTGAATATAGTGATGAGTTAATGATGCAACATGCTTTAATTGAAAATTTACAGCGTGAAGATTTAAATCCAATTGAAGAAGCAAAAAGCTATCGGCTTATTATGCAAAAAATGGATTTAACGCAAGAAAAATTTTCTCAAAAAATTGGTAAAAGTAGAGCATATATAGCAAATATGATGCGTTTGTTAAATTTACCTGAATTTATAACTGATGCAGTAGAAGCTAAAGAAATTTCTACTGGACATGCAAAGATTCTTGCTGGCATTAAAGATGAGGAACTAGTTTTAAAGTTTGCGATGATTGTTAAAGAAAAGCAAATTTCAGTTCGTGATTTGGAAGAGCTTGTTAAAGAATATGAAATTCCAAAACAAGCCAAAAAGAAGGAACAATCTACTGTTAATACACACATTAAATCATTAGAATCTAAATTAAAATCGTATTTTGGGACTAAAGTTAACATTAAAGATAAAAACGGTAAAGGTCAAGTAGTCATTAATTATTTATCAAATGAGGATTTAAATAGAGTATTAGAAGTGTTAGGAATTGAGTTATAGATGAATTTTGAATTTTCACCAACATTTATACAAGAGTTGATTAGCGATGTTTTGACGCAAATTATTATAGTCATCATTATTCTAATTGCTTTTACCATAGCTAAAAAAGTGGGTATTAGTTTATTAAGGCGACTATTTTCTTTGAAAATTGGAAAATTAGAACGTGCAACTCCAGAATCTTTAAAGCAAAAAGAAACGATTAAGCAATTATGTATTAATGTATTCATATATGCAATAAATCTTTTAAAAATTGTTTTAATTATTTCTGTGTTCATACCAATTGCAACATTAATGGCTAGCGTTGGTGCTTTTGCTGTTATTATTACATTTGCATTTCAGAATATGCTTGGCGATATCGTACGGGGATTTTTCATTATATTTGAAGAGATGTTTATGGTAGGGGATTGGGTTGAAATTGCAAGTTTTCGTGGTGAAGTACTGGAAATAGGACTTCGCACAACAAAATTGAAACTTTTTGAAACAGAAGAAATTGTATTAATACCAAATCATAACATTGGTAACATTATCAGATTAGATATTGACCGTTTAATTAAAGAGCGAGAGATGCATTGCAATATAGATACAATATAATTTAAAAGTGTAGCCGGACATTTTAGCTCCGACAAGTATCATGAAGCCTGATTTATTAATTTTAGCAATAAATCCAGAGCAAGTGATAACCTCGAGGGGCTGTGAGGCGAAGCTAGATATAATAAAATAATTAAAGTAGGTGCTTATGATGACTTTAAAGCTAGAATGGAATTGGAAAGAAGAATTAGCTAATGGAATAACACATGGTATTGGATTTGGACTTAGTATAGCGGGTCTTGTATTATTAATATTAAATAGTTTACAAAATGATTCTCATGGTGTCTTAGCATTAGTAAGTGTAATTATATTTGGATCAAGTATGGCTTTACTTTATTTATGCTCAACATTACATCATAGTTTACCGTTTAAGAAAACAAGACGACTCTTTACAATACTCGATCATTCAGCGATTTATGTTTTCATAGCGGGTACTTATACCCCCTTTTTGTTAATTACATTAAGAGGGACGCTTGGTTGGACATTATTTGCTGTTATTTGGGTGATTGCAATTGCTGGTATTGTATTTAAATCGATTTTTGCTGATAGATTCATTGTGTTTGCAACACTTGGTTATTTAATAATGGGATGGTTGATTATATTTGCATGGAGACCATTAGTTCAAAATCTTAATCCAACTGCAATGAATATTACCCTTTTAGGTGGATTGTTTTACTCAGTAGGAACAATTTTCTTTGGTTGGGAGAAGATACCATTCTTGAAAAATATAAACTTTCCATTTGTCCATGCAGTATGGCATTTATTTGTATTAGCAGGAAGTGCATGTATGTTCTTTAGTATATTATTTTTTGTTTAGGTTTATCGAAAAGGAGCTGTCTAGCTAAGGGAAAAGAGAAAAAATAGATCAAAAAGCTGGCAAAGTCTTGGCTTTTTTTTCTATTTTTGTAACATGTTTTTTACATATTTTAATTTTCAACAACAACGCTCATATTTTGCCAAACTCTAGAACGCCATCTAAGTAACATAATGATTCCACGTACCCATTCATCAAGTAGAGCAGCAATCATAATTCCTACTAACCCCCAATCAAATACAATTCCTAATATAAACCCTAGAAGTACGCCAATACCCCATTGGAAGATAATTCCCATATAAACAGGAAATTTAACATCTCCAGTAGCACGTAAGCCACTAATGATAACAATATTAAATGCACGACCTGGCTCTAAAATAATTCCTATAAAAAATAAAATTCTTGCTATTTCAAAAACTTGTTCATCATTTGTAAAAAGCCCTAGAACTGGTCGATAGAAGAAGAAAAGTAACGTAGCACCAACTCCAGAAGCAATAATACCGTACTTTAAATATCTTAAACATCTTTTATAAATTTCATCATATTCACGAGCTCCCATCAGCTGTCCAATTATAATAGATGCACCATTGGCGAGTGAAATAGTAAATAATATTATGAAAAAATTAATACTTCTTTGATATATCTTTGTTGTTAAAGCAACAGTACTAATGGTACCAACAAAAGATATGATTACTAATTGATAAGCTTGAAAAGAAAGATTTTCACCTGCAGCTGGTATACCAATTTTTAAAATGGACTTAACATCATAAAAAGGAAATCCAGTTTTTCTATTAATAGACTTAAAGACTCCTGGAATTCTTTTCTTAAGAAGGAATATTGCAATTGTTAGACCAATAAGTTTACTAAATACCGTGACAATAGCGACACCGAAAACACCAAGTACTGGAAAACCGAATAATCCAAAAATTGCAAATGCATTACCGACTGCATTGAAGACATTCATAACTATGGTTACAACTAACATATCTTTAGTATAACCATGACTTCTTAAGATTGCTCCAATTGTTAATAGAATTGCTTGAATAAAAATGAATCCACCTACGATTAATATCATTGTTGCAGCTCGTGGAATTAAGTATTCTTCTAATCTCATTAAACGTAATAATGGGAATCTAAATAACATAAAACATACACTAATAACCAGACCAAATATTAACGATGATGTTATAGAAACAAAGGAAACACGCTTTGCATCTTCTACTTTTTCAGAGCCAATATATTGAGAAATGATTACCGCTGCTCCCGCTGATACAAAACCGAACATCGTTATTGACATATTTAATAATTGGTTAGCAACTCCAACACTTGCAACAGCTTCATCAGAATATTGACTTAACATCAATATGTCAATGTTACCAAGTAACATTAGCATTAATATCTCTAAAAATATTGGCCATGTAATTGCAAAAATTGATAATTTTTTTGGGTCTGTGATTTTTTCTTTAATTCTACTCATTTTTTAACCTCTTATTATATTTTGCTAATAATTAGTATTATAACAGATTTCTTATTAATTTGTAATATCATAATACAAGTTTAAAAATTAATGTCAAGAATAAATATCTATAAAAAAATTGTACTTAGATAAGTAAATTACTTAATTTAAGTACAATTTTTAATTGATTTAGAATAATGACATAAATGAAGCATTGAAAAATAATGGTGTTACCATTGCTAACAATCCTAAACAAACTGTTACAGCACCCAAGATTTTTGCACCTTTTGCAACTGCATAACAGGCAAGAGCAATACCAATTGCACTTAGGATAAACGAATATGCAAATAATGCTGCGAATGTTGCTGCTAGACCTAAACAGCCTGCAATTAATGCACCACTTGTCGAATCTCCACCTACAAAATCATTGGAAAGGAAATCTGATGCAAATTCGGTTTCATCCTTTGAGTTTTTATGGTCATTATAAGAATTTGACTTACCATAACGTGAATTTATCTCATGATTTGGCTGCCCTTTGTAATTGTTGACATCATTGTCAAGATTATTCATTGGCTTTAACTCCTTTGCGTTCTATATTTTTGGTTCACATTTATTATTTGCAGTAATTGTTGGATTATACATTAAAATATCATTAAATTTGTTTTTTTAATGAGCTTTAATCAGATATGAACTTGCTGATTTAATTTAATTATATTGATAAAATATTAACAAAAAATAATTTATTTTAAATTAATACATGATAACGTTTTATTAACTTAATTTATCACTGATTAACTACTTTTACATATAGAAAAAAAATCAAAATATGGTATAATTGTAAAGTTAGAGAAGTAGGTGATTAAGTTATGGAAATAGTTGAAATTGAACGTGAATTTATTACGCTTGGACAACTTTTAAAATTTGAAAATATCGTTGAAAGTGGAGGAATGGTTAAGATTTTTCTCGCTGATTATAAAGTGCTTGTGAATGGCGAACAAGATCAGCGTCGGGGTCGAAAGCTATATTCAGGCGATATTGTACAAATCGAAGAAATTGGTGACTTTGAAATTAAATCTCAGTCGTAAGGAGTGGTATTTTGTTTATCAAAAAGTTATCACTTAAAAATTTCCGTAATTATGAGTTTGCTGAAATTGAATTTACGAAGAATATCAATATCATGATTGGTAATAATGCTCAAGGAAAAACATCTTTAATTGAAGGAATTTATGCCCTTTCAACAACAAAATCGCATCGAACATCTAAAGATATTCAGATGATTCGCTTCGAGCAGGACTTTGCTAGAGCCGATACTGTGGTTTCTATTCCTAATGAAGACGATGTAATATTGAGTTTATCGATTGCCAAGAAGGGAAAAACTGCTAAATATAACGGTATTTCTGTTTCACGACTTTCAGCATACATGGGAAAGTTAAAAACAGTGTTTTTTGCACCAGAAGATTTAGAATTGATTAAAGGAACACCCACTATAAGAAGAAGATTTTTAAATATGGAGATAGGGCAAATTGATTCGTTATATATTCATCATCTAACTTCTTATAGCAAGATTTTAAAACAACGAAATGAACTTCTTAAAAATTATATAGAATCTGAATCTAACCATTTGATGTTGGAAGTTTTGACTGAAACACTAATACCGCATTTAGTATATTTACTTGAAAAAAGAACTTGGTTTTTAAAAATACTTGAAGCTCATGCAAAGAAAGTTCATGCCTTTATTACTGACTCTAAAGAAGATATTTCATTTAAATATCTCAACTCTATGAAAATTGATGAAATTATTGGAGATGTCTTAATGGCAAAATTTGAATCATTGTATTCTAACGATAAACGAATGCGAACGACAACAATTGGTGCACATAGAGATGACTTTTCTGTTTATCTTTCAAAGATTAATGCACATGAATTTGCTTCACAAGGTCAACAAAGAACATCAATTTTATCGATAAAACTTGCTGAAATTGATTTAATTTATCAAGAAACAGGCATTTACCCTGTTTTGCTACTCGACGACGTTTTATCAGAACTTGACGAAAGCAGGCAGAGCAAATTATTAGCAAGTACAAATAACAAAGCACAAGCATTTATAACAGCGACATCGGTATCGGGAATCTATAAGGAAATACTAGATTCTGCGGATGTATTTGTTATAGAAGGAGGGAAAATTGATGTTGACTGATGAATTGAGAAGTGAGATAAGAACAATTTTCAATCTTACAGAAGTTAAAAGAACATGGTTGTTTGATGAAGCCCCGTCTAAGAGGTTAAATAACGGACTTTCTCGTTTTGGACATCGAATATCTCCAAATGAAGAAATAATTTTATTCCATGACTCAACAACTTTTGGTACTGGTAGAGAGGGATTAATTTTAACAACCAAAGCGTTGTATTGGAAAGAAATTTTTGATAGCCCCAAAACATTATTATTGGAAAAGATTGTTTCTTTCGGACGGAGCGGGTGGTTGATGAATACGACTATGACTATTAAAGCAAATCACCCAAACGATAATTGTAGGATAATTACTGAACATGCGGTTGATTTTGCTAGATTATTAAATGATGTACTCCCGTTATTAAAAAATACCAAAACAGAAGATATAATTATGCCAAAGCAAGACGTTGACAAAAACTGGCGTTGCATTGGTTGTAAAGCGGTAAATGAGGTCCAAAATACGCATTGCGAGTGGTGCCGAAAGCCAAAATTTATTGAGTAATTAATTATTGTTTTGATAGGTGAAGAAAAGATAGGTGATTATGATGAGTGAAAAAATAGAACAAAATTATGATGGTAGTAATATTCAAGTACTTGAAGGATTAGAAGCTGTTCGTAAGCGACCTGGTATGTACATCGGGGGAACTGACAAAGCTGCATTACACCATTTAGTGTGGGAAATAGTTGATAACTCAATTGATGAAGCATTAGCAGGATACTGTAACGAAATAAATGTTGCAATCACATCGGAAAATGAGATTACAGTTTCTGATAATGGACGGGGAATTCCAGTTGATATACATGAAAAAACTGGTTTATCAACAGTTGAAACAGTATTTACAATACTTCATGCTGGTGGTAAATTCGGTGGTGGTGGTTACAAAGTTTCTGGAGGTTTACACGGAGTAGGGGCTTCAGTAGTAAACGCCTTATCTGACTATCTCGAAGTAACTGTTAATCGGAATGGAAAACAATATTTCCAACGCTTTGAAAAAGGTGATTCTGTCCAACCACTCGGCGAAATTGGTACTTCCGATTCAAATGGAACCTTTGTAAAATTCAAACCTGATGCGACCATTTTTCAAGAAACAACGCTTTATGAATACGAAATCTTACAGCGTAGAATTAGAGAGCTTGCATTCTTAAACAAAGGTTTACGCATTACGATAGAAGACCAACGTTTAGGCCAAGAAAGAAAAGATGAATACTATGCAGAAGGTGGTATTGCAGAATATGTTTCTTACTTAAATAAAGGTAAAGAAATTTTACATGAAGAGGTTATTCACGCAGAAGGTGTAATTGATGATGTACAGATTGAAGTAGCTATGCAATATAACACTGGCTTTGCTGAAGGAAAAATCTATTCTTATGCCAACAATATTAATACACACGGTGGTGGAACGCATGATTCAGGATTTAGAGCTGCGTTAACACGTATTGTCAATAAATATGCTAAAGAAATGAATGCTTTAAAAGGTGATGATACATTAACAGGCGATGATATCCGTGAAGGATTAGTTGCAGTTGTTTCAGCAAAACATCCAGATCCACAATTTAAAGGCCAAACAAAAGATCAACTAGCAAATAGTGAAGTTCGTAAAATTACCGACAATATTTTTGCTGCTGCCTTTGATCGTTTTATGTTAGAACAACCGAAGATTGCTAAAATTATTGTAGATAAAGCACTTCTTGCAGCACGTGCACGTGCTGCAGCTAAGAAAAGTCGTGAATTAGTTCAGAGAAAATCTCCTTTAGAGTCATTAGGACTAAAGAGTAAGCTTGCAGATTGTCAATCAAAAGATCCATCTATTTCAGAAGTTTACCTAGTCGAGGGTGATTCTGCTGGTGGTTCAGCTAAACAAGGACGAGATAATAAATTTCAAGCTATTTTACCACTACGTGGTAAAGTATTGAATGTTGAAAAAGCAAGAATTAACCAAGTTTATGCAAATAATGAGGTTAAAAGTATGATTCATGCTATCGGTACTGGTGTTGGCGATGATTTTAATATTGAAAAAGCACGTTATCATAAAGTTGTTATTATGACTGATGCCGATGTGGATGGTGCACATATTCGTACATTACTATTGACATTCTTTTATCGTTATATGAAGCCTTTAATAGAAAATGGTTATGTTTATATTGCACAGCCACCTTTATTTAAAGTGACACAAGGCAAGAAAATTGAGTATTTGTATCATGAATCGGAGTTAGAAAGTCATATGGCATCTCTTGCACCGACTCCAAAACCAAACATTCAACGATATAAAGGTCTTGGAGAAATGAATGCTGATCAGCTCTGGGAAACAACAATGGATCCTGAAGTAAGAACATTGTTACAAGTTACACTTGATGATGCGATGGAAGCAGATGAAATTTTTGATATCTTAATGGGTGATAATGTTGAACCGCGCCGTGATTTTATTAATGCTAATGCTACATATGCAACAATAGATATTTAAGAGATATGAAAGAGAATTATTGTAAAAGAAGGTGAATTTATTATGAATTATCAATTAACAAAAAATAGTGAAAACCCATTAGTAGAGGTAACACTTGGTCGTGGAGAACAAATTTTAACTGAACATGGAAGTATGGTTTATCATTGTGGTAATGTGAAACTAGAAGGTGAACTAAATAGCAACGGGAAAAAGGGTCTTGGGGGTGTTATGTCGGCTATGGGGCGTTCTATGGTAAGTGGTGAAAGTATGTTTATTACGAAAGCTACAGGTGAAATAGAAGGTGCAAAAATTGCAATTGCTCCTTGTATTCCAGGTGAAATTAGAGAATTAATGTCGGTCCAGGAAATCAATGGATTATAAATGACGGTGCATTTTTAGCTTGTAGCAATGATGTTAATTATCAGATGAAACGACAATCTTTAGGGAAGGCTTTTTTAGGAACAGGTGGGTTGTTTGTTATGGAAACTACTGGCGAGGGACCAGTTCTTATACACTCATGTGCAGATATTGTAGAAATGGAATTAGATGGTACGAAATCACTCGTTGTGGATAACGATCGTGCTTTGGCTTGGAGTAAGTCACTTTCGTACACACCAAAGGCTGCTTCTGGAAAATTTGGTTTTACAACGGGCGAAGGATTTGTTAATGAATTTAGTGGATATGGAACTGTATTGATTCAGACAAGAAATCTAAAATCAGTCATTTCAAATTTTTCAACAGGAAGCTGAGGATCATCTTAAATACAATTTAAAAACTGCTATGTAGAATAATTAATAGGGTGAACAAATAAGAGGTAAAATCGTGGACAGTCAAAAATATAATTGAAAAAAAACGAATCTCTTTAAAAAGGAAGTGAATAAAGTTGAGTACAGATCAACAAGTCAAACCCCAGAGTATAGTTAATGAAATGAAGCAATCATTTATTGATTACTCAATGAGTGTTATTGCTGCACGTGCATTACCAGATGTACGTGATGGATTAAAACCTGTACATCGTCGTATTTTA
>JGI990J12352_1000276_pt1 | contig 11986 bp, 8 predicted proteins | sample Intmic4MA4BA4MSA_FD_12352 | JGI IMG/M metagenome (IMG submission 12352) | reverse complement strand
ATATTTTGAGATAAAACCAACATACATTTAGATTTTATGTGATTTGATTCTACAATTTGTGTTTTCCAATAGAAATGTAAGCCCTTATGCGTTTGTTGTGAGGTGAAGGTTGTTCAAGGTTGAGAAAAACAGGGATATATGGTAAAATGAGATAGTATATTGTACGTTTCTAGAAATGCAGGTGAACGCCTTGAAGAAAGAAAAAAAACAATTAGTCGAGTCGTTAATTTTACTCGCATTTTTACTTGTTATAACAGGGACATATGCATGGACGCAATTTAATAACATTGGCTTTAATCCAATATGGACGGAAAGAGAAAATCACGGTGCCAGACTTCATGTTCACTATCATAATCCTAATCTGGGGCAAGGGGCAGGGGAACATAATAAAGATGTTTTTGTTGAAAATTTTAATGATCCAGATACAAGTACAAGAAGTTTTATGATACGTGTGCAAATTAGAGAATTTATGCGTATTGATGATGTAGAAATTGGGGGGGGAGGAATAGATATTAACAATCCTAGTACATGGCCAATTTATGAAGCAGATGGTAACAATGTGCACCAAAGACGTGCAGGATCACCTGCAGCTGAAATTGGTGATACTGGTGTAACATTGCAACTTGGACATGGTAATGAATCTAAGATTTTTATGCCGACATTTAATCGTGCAGATCGCTATGCACGATCAGTTATGTCAACTGTACCATCGCTTTTTAATCGTTTAGACGCCTATATCATGAGTGATACGTCTGGACAAGCAGTTGAATTTTTTGCTGGCGATTTTAATAATGATTTAGTAAACTCTAATATTGTAAATCATGCGGGACACTTCTTACTTTATGGAACCCAAACTGGAGCAGGCGTGACGGATATTGATATTCCAGTATCGGTACACACTGGTGAGCACAATTATTGGTATAGTGGGGAACGTTTTGAATCACGTCGCATTGAAATCGATGACGAGGGTCAAATCATTGTTACAGCTCCTGTTTTTCATTATGCGCAAGAAACATTATTGCCAATGAGTGAGTCTGAATTAGATACGGCTAGCAATACTGGTGTTACCTGGGCTGATTTGTCGGAGCCTTTCAACGGTGGGGAATTCCGTGGTGTTATGACAGTCAATCAGTGGGATGCTCTTGGGCGTCCAGACGGAAATTTTTGGATTATGGATACAGAATATAAGGAAGGCTGGTTTTGGTGGAATGGATTTCTAGGAGCAGGTGAAGCGACTTCGTTGCTAATTGATGATTTGTATTTACCAACAATGTTTAGTTCGGACTGGGAGTATCTTACAGACGTTTTTGCTGAATTTTTCATTCCCTTAACACAAGAAGGTCTTCAAGGATCTGGAAATAATATCCCACCTTGGGACAGACCGTTACCTGAATCAGAAAATGGGGACGAAACAGTATATCATACAATTGCCCCCCAAATTCCATTACAAAAGAAAGAATTTAAAAACATTTAAAACGGCTTTGAGTCTTGAGCTTTGAAATGCAAAAAACTATTCACACTAACTAACTAACTAACTAACTAACTAACTAACTAACTAACTAACTAACTAACTAACTAACTAACTAACTAACTAACTAAATCTTTAAAATAACATTCCTTTGTGATAATTTTTCCATTCTACGCTGTTACCAAAGTTCTCATGTACCCCTAGTGTTCCGTCAGGTTAAGAATTGTAGAAATTTACGGGGATTTTTGCCATCATACTAGGAAACAACGACGCGACGTACCAAGAAGGTATGTGAGGAGGCGCTGACGAAGTATGGTGGTGAAAAGACCGCTAATGTCTATGATTTCTAACCTGTGTGGTGTGGAGAGGACACTAGGTACGTTGCGGACTTCGTCTCCTAACGGAATGAAAAAAATTATCTACAAAACAAATAAGCATCATTTTAAAAGTCAATTAGTATCACACTTGTTTTTCAATTTATAATATAGTTTTACGTGATGGTACGAAATTGGGTTATTTTAAAATTATGCTGTTTTAATAAAAATCAGTAAACAAATATAAAAAATGAATTTTACTAATCCCAAACGTTGATACTACAACATTTAGTAAATCTTACAAATGATAAACAAATTTTACGGAGAATAAACATTATTTAATTAACAACCCAATTTTGTACCATCACGTAGTTTCATAGTAGTAACATAATATAAGCAATCACACTTTAAATAGTCCAATTTTAGGCAATGAAAGTCTGATACTTATGATTTATACGATAGTCTACTCAAAATTTAAGTGCTATAGATATAAAAATCATCAAAGGTTTGGTTTTTGATGATTTTTTCTTGCGTCCGAAGTATCTACATGTATAAATTAAAAAGACGTGGCGACTATCACTTTAGTGATATCGCCTACGCCATTCGAGTTATTCCTGTTAAATTTCGTTACGTAGATAGGCGTCGATGAAGCCGTCAAGGTTGCCATCCATGACTGATTGTGTGTTCCCAGTTTCGTAGTTTGTGCGGAGGTCTTTAACCATCGAATAGGGGTGGAAGACGTATGAGCGGATTTGTGAGCCCCAGCCGATTTCTTTAATTTCGCCGCGGATTTTAGCAAGCTCTTCCTCTTGTTTCTCTAGTTCACGCTGGTGTAGTTTTGATTTTAGCATTTTTATGGCCGCTTCGCGGTTTTTAATTTGCGAGCGCTGGTTTTGGCAAGTAACAATAGTGCCAGTTGGAATATGAGTGATTCTTACGGCAGAGTCAGTCGTATTAATATGTTGACCACCTGCGCCGCTTGCTCGATAGGTATCAATTTTTAAGTCTTCTGTACGTATTTCAATGTCGATATCGTCATCAAATTCAGGCATGACGTCACATGAGCAAAATGAGGTGTGACGTTTTCCTGCTGAGTCGAAAGGTGAGATACGGACTAAGCGATGGACACCCTTTTCAGATTTTAGAAAGCCGAATGCGTTAGTCCCCTTGACTTTAAAAACGACGCTACTAATTCCCGCTTTGTCGCCTTCTTGGTAATCAAGCAGTTCGATTTTGAATCCTTTTTTTTCGGCGTAGCGTGTATACATCCGATATAGCATCTCGCCCCAATCTTGGGATTCTGTTCCACCAGCGCCAGGATGGAGCTCGATAATTGCGTCGTTGGCATCATATTCACCTGATAGCATGATTTCAAGCTCAAATTCATCGAATCGGGCGGAAGCAGCAGCGACACCTTCGCCTATTTCTGTGAACAATTCATCGTCTGGTTCTTCCAAAATAAGTTCTAGTTCAAGGGCTAAGTCTTCAATTAGACTGCTGAGTTCTGAAAAATTTTCAACTTTTGATTTCAGTGCATTTGCTTCATTGATGATGCTTTGTGCCGTGCGTTGATCGCCCCAAAAACCATCTGCTGCAATTTTTGCATCATATTCAGCGATTTCCTTGTTTAAGTTTTCTATATCTAATGCCTCGCGAAATTGAGCAATTCGCGCGGTCATTTCTTCAATCCCAGATTTGATTTCATATAGTTCCATGATTCCCAACACCTCCTATTTGTAAGCATAACGGCTATGGAGTAGTCTGCAGTTGTTATGACAGTCTGACCACGGTACTCTGTTATTTTAAGTACCGTGCTTTTTGAATTTTTATTTTCCACAGCATTGTTTGAATTTTTTTTCGCTACCGCAAGGGCAAGGGTCGTTACGGCCGACTTTTTCTTCTTTTCTTATCATTGGTTTTTTCTTCGTCTCTTCTTTTCCGCTTCGTGCTGCGACTGGTTTGACGACTTCTTTACGTTCAAGGTTTTGCTGGATTTCGGCGCGGAGGATATAGCGTGTTACGTCGTCTTCGATTAGTTCAACAAGGCGTTCGAACATGTCGAAACCTTCGCTTTGGTACTCAAGGAGTGGATTGATTTGTCCGTAAGAACGGAGGTGGATACCTTGGCGGAGTGCATCCATTGCATCGATGTGGTTCATCCAATGAGTATCTACCACGCGTAAGACGATGACTTTTTGGAATTCTTTGAACGAATCTTCAGGAAGTAGATGGGATTTTTCGGTGTAGTTCTCTTTGATAAGATCTACGAAGTATGCCTGAATTTCGACTTCATCTTTGCCAGTAACTTCACCTGTTACGAGTGGCTTGCCAACAAACAACTGAACATTAGCTGCTTTTATCAATCCTTCATAATCATAGCCAGATTCGTTATTGGTTGGTGAATATATTTGGACGAGTCGAGCAACAGAGGATTCAATCATGGTGAAGATATCGTTAGTTAAGTCATCTTTTGTTAAGATATTTTCGCGCTGCGAATAAATTTCCTCGCGTTGTTTTCTAATTACGTCATCATATTCAAGCAGGCTTTTACGTGTATCATAGTTGTTACCTTCAACGCGTTTTTGTGCAGATTCTACACCGCGTGATAACATCTTACTTTCAATTGGGCTATTTTCATCCATTCCCATTTCAGAAAGAGCTGCCATACGCTCTGAACCAAAGCGACGCATCAGTTCATCTTCAAACGATAGGTAAAATCTCGTATAACCAGGGTCACCCTGACGGCCAGAACGCCCGCGCAACTGGTTATCAATACGGCGTGATTCGTGACGTTCGGTACCGATTACTGCAAGACCACCAAGCGCCTTCACTTCATCATTTACTTTGATATCGGTACCACGACCTGCCATATTTGTTGCGATTGTAACAGCACCAATTGTACCAGCATCAGCGATGATATCTGCCTCATGTTCATGGTTTTTCGCATTTAATACATTATGCTTAATGCCACGACGCTTTAATAATTGCGAGACATACTCAGATGTTTCAACTGCAACGGTACCAAGCAATACAGGTTGTCCTTTGGTATGTAGACGTGCCACTTCGTCAGCGACTGCATTAAATTTCGCTTTCATATTTTTATACATATAATCAGGTGCATCAATTCTCACGATTGGGCGGTTCGTTGGAATTTCAGATACGATCATGTTGTAAATATTACGGAATTCTTCTTCCTCAGTCTTGGCTGTCCCAGTCATTCCTGATAACTTACGATATAATCTGAATAAATTCTGGAATGTAATTGTTGCAAGCGTTGAAGTTTCTTTCTTAATCTCTACATTCTCTTTTGCTTGAATTGCTTGGTGTAGACCGTCAGAATACGCGCGACCTTTCATCAAACGCCCTGTAAATTGGTCAACGATAACGATTTCACCTTCATCTACGACATAATCAACATCGAGCCCCATAATGTAGTTTGCTCGCAAGGCGTTATTAATATGGTGGAGTAAAACAGCGTGCTTGATATCATAAAGATTTTCTACCTTGAAAACATTTTCGGCTTTTTCCATTCCTTGCTCATTTAATTGGATACCTTTGGCTTTAACATCAATATCAAAGTCTTCATCATCACGAAGCATCTTAACGAAGCGATCGGCTTGTTCGTACATATTAGCGGTATTCTTCTTTCCACCAGAAATAATAAGTGGTGTACGTGCCTCATCAATTAAAATAGAATCGACCTCATCAACAATCGCATAATTAAGCGGGCGTTGAACCATCTGATTGGCATACAGCACCATATGATCACGCAAATAGTCAAATCCCATCTCGTTATTTGTCGAATACGTAATATCACACGCATATGCTTCACGCTTTTCATCAGGCGTAATCGAATTCAAATTCAACCCTACTGTCAGTCCGAGCCATTCAAATAACTCGCCCATCTCGCGCGCATCACGACTTGCCAGATACTCATTGACTGTAATAATATGAGCGCCATTGCCTTCTAAGGCATTCAAATAAGCAGGCATCGTCGAGGTTAACGTCTTACCTTCACCAGTCTTCATCTCCGCAATGTTCCCACGATGGAGCACAATTCCACCTATAACCTGTACTAAATATGGTTTCATCCCAAGTACACGTTGACTAGCTTCGCGCACAACTGCGTACGCTTCCACCAATAAATCATCTAAAGTTTCCCCACCAGCCAAGCGCTCACGAAATTCGACAGTTTTAGCTTGCAACGCCTCATTACTCAATTCTTGCATCGAGTTTTCAAGCGATACCACACGATGCGCCACCTCTTCAGCACTACGCAAAACCTTCACCCCAGGGTCGAACATTTTCTTTAACGATTTCATCATAAACAATCTCTCCAATACAAAAAATCACTCCCCCAATCTTACCACTTTTCTACCGAAAACACAATAAATAACCTACCCAAAATGGTGGATAAGCGCGGCATTGCCTTCGCTTCCCCATCTTTAGAATCTCTTTTTATATTAGATAACGCTTTAAATCAAGAGAATGGGAGGCTAAAATAGGTCAAATTTATCCATTTTTGATTTTTAAAACCCAATTTTGCATCACTCCCCAGCTTTTTAATCGAAGTAGGGGTATAATTCCCCTGGGGTAGTTCATTTTACTTATGCTTAATCCTCAATATTTCAAAACGCATATCGGAGGAGACTTCGATATGCGCAGTCCAATACAACGTTTCATACTATTTACAACACCAAAAGACGCCGCGACTAGAGGTTGCGTGCGCCATTAAAAAAGAAAAATAAATGCGTTTTCCCTTGCGGTTTAATGGGGTTTGTGCTAAAATGAAGGTATGAAGGTTGTTACGGTTAAATCCGGCAAGACTTTGCTTTTTACATCAAGGATTTTATATAACAGGGATAGTTACGATTTAATTCGGCTAAACTTTGATTGGTTGCGTCATGTGACGTGCTTTTAAGGTTTGGCTTTTTTGTTTGAGTATTTGAATCACACGGTAGCAGATTCGAGTATTTTAGTGAGCTAGATAAAGGAGAAATGACGGCATGTGTATTCACAAGATCATTAATCATAATATTGTTGTTTCGCAAGATGAATCAGGTAATGAAATCATCTTGATGGGACGTGGGATTGCGTATCAGAAAAAGAAAGGTGATGGTATAGCTGAGGGCCAGGTTGAAAAGCGTTTCCATCTTGAAAAAGAAATCATTAGCGATGATTTTATTGCCCTTTTGCGCGAAATTCCTGAAGATGTTATCAATGTGACGCATGAGGTCATAGGATATATTAAAGCCCATATCAATCGCCAAATTAATAATCGCATTTATTTGACATTGCTTGATCATATTAATTATGCCCTCAAGCGATATTTACAAGGGATTCAATTTGACAATATGTTACTTTTAGAAATTAAGCATCTTTATAAGGAAGAGATTAAAGTTGCAACAGAGGTCTTAAAGATGATTAATCAACGTTTAGTGATTAATCTGCCCCAAGATGAGGTGGCGTTTATTGCGCTCCATATTGTCAATGCACAGCTGGAACTGGATATTTCAGAGGTCAACAAGGTGACATCCTTGATTCATGAAATTTTAAATATTGTACGTTATCACTTTAAAATTACGCTTGATGAATCATCGCTTGATTATGATAGATTTGTGACGCATTTGAAATTTTTCTCACGACGCCTATTTCGAGATCAAGTGAAAACGGAAGACGATGTAGCGTTGTATGAAATCTTAAAACAACGTTATCCAAACGAGTATTCATGCGTAGAAGTGATAGAAGCGCACATTGAAAAGGCATATAATCAAGCACTGTCCTTATCAGAAAAATTGTATTTGACACTACACATGACACGCATTAAAAAGTGAGTAGGGAACCGTCAAACAATGCGGATACCCCTTAGACAAAGGAGGTTTTGAACGATGGGATTCATGAAAAAACTTTTCGGCACAGAGACGGAAACACAAGGAATTGACAACAAAATTTATAGCCCATTAAAAGGAAGCGTCGTGCCATTAAATGAAGTTAATGACCCAGTTTTTGCCGAAGAAATGATGGGAAATGGCGCTGCTGTTATTCCGACTGACGGACGTGCAAGTTCGCCCGTCAGCGGCGAAATCATCAGCGTCTTTAAAACCAAACATGCGATAACAATAAAAGCCGACAATGGAGCAGATATCATTATCCATGTTGGTTTGGATACTGTTAATTTAGATGGCAAGCATTACGAAGCACATGTTAAAGATGGTCAGCGTGTTAAAGTAGGGGACTTGCTTCTCACTTTCGACATTGAGCGGATTAAAGAAGCGGGATATGATGTTGTAACGCCTGTTGTTGTAACCAATTCATCAGATTACAGTGCGATTAAAAGGGTTGTGAAGAATGAAGTGAACGAAGGTGAAGCGCTTATAGAACTTAGTTTGAAATAAGGATTTATTCGCGTGGAATTTTTTCATTGTTAATTGTTAATTAATACTAATTCAGCTTTGAAATAACACTTCGCTAATAGTGTCTATGTAGGTTTAACATCGACTGTTTGCTTGGTTATTCTCAGTAGTATTGAACTAGCAGTCGTTAGGTTTTCCCTGCAAGGTGAGTTGGTTGTTTTACTCCGTTTAATAGGAACGGGACTTATTTTAAAATAAGTACATATTAAGCGTCTTCAGTGGCGCACCGATAGGAGTGAATATGATGGACTTTAATCAATTGGGAAGTCAGATTGTAAAATTAGTTGGAGGAGAAGGCAATGTGTTACGGTTGAAACATTGTGTGACAAGGCTAAGATTTAATTTAAAAGATATGGATTTAGCAAAAACGGAAGAAATTAAACAACTCCACGGAGTAGCCGATGTTTTAATTAGTGCAGGGCAATATCAAGTGGTTATTGGAGCAGATGTTGTTGATGTGTTTGGTGCAATCGATAAAAAATATAACTTTAGTGATAATAATCACCCGACAACCCCTGAAGAAAAAGAGCATTTTTTTGAGAAGTTTGTTGATATTTTGTCGAATGTATTTACACCATTAATTGGTATATTGAGTGCAACAGGAATTATCAAAGGCTCAAGTATTTTATTAGTTGCTTTCGGACTAATTGAAATTGATTCTGGCACCTTTATTATTTTGCAGACTATTGGTGGCAGTTTATTATATTTTTCTCCGATTTTTGTGGGATATACTGCTGCCAAACGTTTTGGTTTAAATGAATTTTCGGGTATGGCTATAGGAGCAGCATTGATACATCCAAATGTTGGAACATTGATGGCAAGGGAACCAATGCTTACTATTTTCTCCAACACTCCCTTTCAATCGTCAGTCTATACGTCATTCATGGCAATTCCAATCTTATTGATGAACTATTCTGGAAGCATTATCCCAATTATTTTTGCTACGTATCTAGGATCAAAAGTAGAGAAATCTGCTAAACGATATATTCCCAAAGTTGTTAAATTATTCTTAGTTCCAGCAGTTGTTTTGTTAATAACTATTCCTTTAGCGTTCATTATAATTGGACCAGTAGCTACTTGGTTAGGGCATGGACTTGCATTTTTAACAATGCAATTATACGAATTTAGTAGTATTTTAACGGGTGTCTTGTCGGCAGCATTTTGGCAGTTGTTTGTTTTGTTTGGCTTGCACCATGCCTTAATGCCAATTAGCCTAAATAGTATGGAAGTTATTGGATTTGATAGTGTGCTCGCCAGTCGATTGGTATCTGTATTCGCTGTGTTTGGGGTGACATTAGCAATTATGCACAAAGCAGCAAAAATGAATCAAGTTAAAACAAGGAATATCGCACTTCCAGCTAGTATATCAACTTTCTTTGGAATTACAGAACCTGCTATTTATGGGGTGTTGGTTCCTTACAAAAATGCCTTTCTTTATGCTATTATAGCAGGTGGAATTGGTGGAACGATCAGTGGATTTTTTGGCACCCGACTTTATATTCAAGGCGGGTTAGGGATATTAGCGCTACCATCATACCTCAATCCTGACGGCAGTGGTATTGATGAACGTTTCTTAGGAATTGTCATTGGATGTGTTGTGGCCAGTGTTTTAGGATATCTGTTATATATGATTTTTGGTAAGTTAGAAAAAAAGTAAAATCCTAAGTGATTTATGGCGAGATTAGGGATAATTTAATAGTCATTGGTGATTAAAAATAAAGGAAGACTATTCATGATTGTTTTATAATAAAGAGGAGGAACAAGCTTATGGAATTAAGAGAAGATTTTTTATGGGGTGGTGCTATTGCAGCAAGTCAAGTGGAGGGTGCGTTTAATCAAGGTGGAAAAGGGTTATCTGTTGCTGATGTAGCCTCATATAAAACGAATTTAGATGTAAATGATTATGACGGTCACAATAAGATAACTAAAGTTTTGGTGGATGAAGCAATTGCTGAAAAAGGAGTTGGTATTTATCCTAAACGTCGAGGCATTGATTTTTATAATAGATATAAAGAAGATATTGCTCTTTTTTCAGAAATGGGATTTAATGTATTACGCCTTTCGTTATCATGGAGCAGAGTATTTCCAAAAGGTGATGAATTGGATCCGAATGAAGAAGGCTTAAAATATTATGATAATGTGATTGATGCACTATTAGAACGAAACATTCAGCCATTGGTGACGCTGTCGCATTATGAAATGCCTCTTTATCTGGTGAATACATATGGCGGCTGGGAAAATAAAAAGTTAATTGGATTCTTCAAAAATTTTGCTACAACATTGTTTAAACGCTACAGAGGAAAAGTAAAGTTATGGTTAACATTCAACGAAATTGATAGTATTTTAAGGCATCCATTCCGTACTGCGGGAATGATTCCAGACGGTTCCCAAGAGTTTGTAGCAAGAACATTTAAAGCACTCCACCATCAGTTTTTAGCTGCAGCGATAGTAACAAAGTTAGCACATGAAATTGATAGTGAAAATAAAGTCGGGTGTATGATTACAAAACTGCCATTTTATCCACATACATGTGATCCTGCTGATGTTTTAAAAGCACAGGAAATGAATCGGTTGAATCACATTTTTTCAGATGTCCAAGTATATGGTGAATATCCAATTCATGCTCTAGCTTTTATGAAAAAAATGGGTATTGTATTAGAAATTACAGAAGAAGATCAACAAATCTTAAGTGAAGGTCAATGTGATTTTATTTCGTTTAGTTATTATATGTCATTTGTAACCGCAGCAAATGATACAGGTCTTGAAATTACAAGTGGGAATACAGCAAAAGGAATCAAAAATCCTCATTTAGAATCAAGTGAATGGGGTTGGCAAATTGATCCGAAAGGTTTAAAATATGCTTTGATTGATACGTATGATCGCTATAAAAAACCATTATTTGTTGTTGAAGCAGGACTTGGAGCTGTTGACGAGATAGGGTCAAGTGGTGAAATTATTGATGATTATCGAATTGATTTTTTAAGAGAGCATATTAAAGAAATGGTAGTAGCAGTTGAAGAATGTGGTGTTGATTTAATGGGATTTACTGCTTGGGCTCCAATTGATTTAGTTAGCGTTTCAACTTCGCAAATGTCAAAACGATACGGGTTTATATACGTTGATTTAGATGACGATGGAAATGGAACAATGGAAAGAAGCCGTAAAAAATCTTTTAATTGGTATAAGCAGGTAATCCAATCTAATGGAAAGAAATTAGATTAGAATGTGGATTGGATATAGCGAGGTTTGAACTGCCCAAATAGTATTAAAATGGTTCAACCATGCCCAAAACTCAAGTACTGTCTTCATTTGAGTTTTGGGCACTTATCAATTGGGTTTAATAACTTTTCTCAATGTTAAAGCGATGAATTTTACAGCTATTGATGTTGAGGAATGAATAGAAGTTTAAAGCTAATTCACCAGGATTAGCTGACAGTTCCTCGAATTTTTTTAGGTCTTCCATTGTTTCAAAAGTTATGGAATCTGACCATGTATCACCATCAACCATCAGTTTCCATGAGATATAACCCTCTTGTTTAGAAACATGTTCATTGTTCAACTTTTCAAATGCAAGTAAGAAATCTGGAATGAATACTCCCTGTTTAAGTTTATAAGAATTGATAAGTACGGCATTTGACATGATAAATCTCTCCTTTAAAATCTGCTCATTATTTCAAAATAATATACCATCTCGAGAGTCAAAAGTTCACAGTGACAAAGTAGTAGCTAAAGCCCTATAAAACAAGGGTTTTGACAAAAAATGCCAGACATATTTTGAATTTTTCGTGTTT
>JGI990J12352_1000275_pt1 | contig 12016 bp, 9 predicted proteins | sample Intmic4MA4BA4MSA_FD_12352 | JGI IMG/M metagenome (IMG submission 12352) | reverse complement strand
ATTTATTCCGTACTTTTTGTTGCTTTAATCAAATGAAAAATTTGTCTCGTTGTGTTTTTGATGTTTTTGGCAGCTACTTCCTTTTTCATGGCATTTTTAAGTGTGGTGGGGGCGGGTTGTATGGAGAAATAGGCATCTATTCCAGCTTCATTGCAAGCTACTGCGTCGTCGCTAACGTTTCCTGCAAGGGCGATTACCTTGGCGTTGGTTTGCTTAGCAATTTTTGTGATTCCGATTGGGGCTTTTCCCATTGCTGTTTGGTGGTCAAGACATCCTTCGCCTGTTATGACAAAGTCAGCGTCTTTTACATGTTGCTTAAATTTGGTTTCACGTATGATAATGTCAATGCCAGATTCTAGTTTGGCGTTTAAAAAGCTTAGAAAGGCATAGCCGAGACCACCAGCGGCACCCGCTCCTGGTGTTTGGGCAACATCTAGGTTTCTTTCTTTTTTTACGATTTCTGAGAAATTTATTAGTCCTTGGTCTAGCTCTGAAACAATTTCGGGTGTTGCTCCTTTTTGTGGGCCATAAATGTAGGCAGCGCCATTTCTTCCGTATAAAGGATTGACCACATCACAAGCAATGCTGAATGTACACTCGCTAAGTTCGCTTAGAGCATGGGTTGTTTTAATGCTTTTGATTTCATTTAAGGCATGTCCGCCTATCCCGACGGGCAGATTCGCTCCGTTATAAAATTCAAAACCTAAAGCTTGTAGCATACCAATGCCTGCATCATTTGTTGCACTTCCACCTAAGCCGATAATAAAATGACGACATCCTTTTTGAATCGCTGCTTTGATGAGTTCTCCAACGCCGTAAGTCGTTGTGTGCATTGGATTTCTTTTGGCTTTTGGAACGAGTACTAGACCTGACGCTTGCGCTATTTCAATAATCGCTGTTTGGCTTTCTGGTAAAATCCCATAGGTTGCATTTACGGAATCATTTAGCGGACCCGTTATAGTCAATGTTTCTTCCTGTCCATTCATGCCTGTTACTAGAGCATTAACTGTTCCTTCACCGCCATCAGCAATGGGGACAATTTGAACATGGGCATCAGGATAGACTGATAGAATACCTGATTTTATTGCTTCTCCAGCTTCGACGGAGTTTAAACTTCCTTTAAACGAGTCGATGGCGGTGATTATTTTCATGGTTAACCCATCCTTTGCATATGAATGGCTTACAGCCCAATTTCAAATTGAAATTAGGCTGTAATTGAGCTTTATTTTTAAATTTTGATTAAATTTTAACTGCGATTGCCTCGATTTCAACTTTAGCATCACGCGGGAGACGCGCAACTTCAACGCATGCACGTGCAGGTTTATGTGAAGAGAAATATTCACTGTAGACTTCATTGACGATAGCAAAATCGTTCATATCTGCAAGAAAAATTCCACACTTCGTAACATTGCTCAAAGTATAGCCTGCGCTCTCTAAGATAGCTTGAAGATTTTTTAAACACTGGTGAGTCTGCTCTTTTACGTCATCTGAAATAAATTCCATCGTTTCTGGATGTAATGGAATTTGCCCAGAAATGTAGAGTGTTCCGTTAGCTTCTATAGCTTGAGAATAAGGACCGATAGCAGCAGGTGCCTGTTTTGTCTGAATAATTTTCATGTTCATCACTCCTAGTTTCATTTTTAAAATTTAGTTTTAAGCGTAGTAGGATATAATCCCCTAGGCTTTGCCTCGTAGAATTTTTTTGGCACGAGGGATTTCATTCTAGTTCCATTATAGCTAAGTTTAGCTTTCATTTCAATAGTAATTTAGGATAATGCCACGAAAAACTCATAAACGCTTTCAATTTCCTAATTTTCGAGGATTATCAATCAGAAAGTTAGAATGATATCTCGATTTTAGATGAAAACGATATCTTAGATGAAAACGATATCTTAGATGAAAACGATGTTATTTTTCATAATCTCTTATTTCCAAGATATCTTTTTCGCCATGAACAAGCATTCCGGTTTTCTTAAGCTTAATTGTCTTTCCAGCTAAATTGGTAAAAACAATCGGTGTAATTAACGTCGGAACCTTTGCACTAACAAGTTCGATATCGACTTCTAATAGTAAACTTCCTGATAATATAGTTGCCCCTTCTTTAACATGTGCCCTAAATCCTTCGCCATTTAAGGTGACTGTATCCATGCCTACGTGAATCAAAATTTCATACCCCTCATTAGTTTGTAATCCAATGGCATGTTTGGTAGGAAAGATGTTTAGTACCTTGCCAGAAATAGGTGAGTAAATTTTTCCTTCCGTTGGTTCGATAGCAAAGCCATCTCCCATCATTTTTTCGCTAAATACTGGATCAGGAACTGCCTCGATTGGGAGGAGATTTCCGGTTATTGGTGCGTAAAAATCCAAGCTTTTTGTAAAATTAGGATCTGGTTTTTTTTTGAACAAATTCTTTATTCCCATAGATGAGAAACCTCCCTTGTATAATTTTATAGTCTTGTCTAAACGAAAATGAACTTATACTAACTAAGTCCCTACTTAGTATTAACCCTTTGAATTACATTTGCGAGCGTTGATTGATGTTTCGACTGCCCGCAAAATGCCTTGGTTTAATCTTATTTTGAAAAGACTATAATTCATTTATTAGGTATAGCAACTATACATTTCGTAGTCTACACTACGCATTAAACGTTTAAGATGGAATTTATTTATCGTAATAAAATGTAATTTGATTTTTCAAACATTAGCTAGCTCTACTTAACTATTATTGTTTTAACTTGGTTTGGAACCAATTCTGAATTGATGCTTGTGAATGGTGTAAGCACTTCTTCGTTTAAATTTGTAAGAAATGCTGTTTTAAAGTTTGTTTTTATTTCAAGTTTTTGGGATTTGTCCGTTGCGTTGTAATATCTTAAGATGTATGCTTTTTCACTTTCTGCTTTTTTTAATGTGCTTAGTACAAGGTTTTGATTCAATTCTTGCATAAAGCTAAAGCTACTTGGCGTTTTGATATCTGAAGGATTTAATTTCATGGCATTGTATGGAATTTTGTTATAAAACTGAATCGGTGTTGTATATTCCTTGGCCAAACGTGCAACATTTGCTTTAAGGGTTGATTTTGGATGGATAATGAGTGCCAAGCTTAGATCTAATTTCCCAAGTAGCTGTGAATCTGGTGTCGGTAGTTTAATACCAGACGGTCTACCTGGACGACGAAGGAGTTCTTCTTTTCCTAGAACACCAATACTTCTAAAAAGGGTAATGGCAATCGTATCATAATTTTCGCCGATAATTTCAAACTCTCTGGTACTGTTTGTTGTAATAGCAACGCCATAATCTTCATTTGACACACCAACAAATCCGAGCATTGGATAAATAGAGTCAGGTCTTTCGTCCCAATCTTCACGCTCCCAAACATCCATGGCTTTATCATATACGTCGCGTTTAATCGTCCCGAATTGATTGTCTGAAATTGAACAACTTGCTGCAATACCAGTTGGAACAAGTAAACGTAAACGGTGATCTTTTGCTTGATTATTTAATTGAATGTCTATCTCGATGAGTGGTTTGTGATTTTTAATCGTAATTTGTAAGTTGATGTCGACAAAGCCATCAGTGATGCCTACTTTACGTTTTTCTAAGTCATTGGGAATTTCTAGTTTATAAGCGATGTCAAGCGTTGTCGTAAATTGAGTTTGCGTAATTTGTGTCTGTGCTTTAACATCACGACTGTAAATGAGTTGTTCGTCAGCTAATGGTGAATAATCATATTCATCGCCATCGTCACCACCATTTTCAAGCAGGAAAACATCATCAAATGATTGGTTTGTTTGTTTATCGAAGATGTTGAGCGTTCCATTTTTATTAATAGAAATGCGATAAAAATCTGTTTCAATCGTTTCAGATGTTTCAATGTTTGAAGCCATCANTGTNTCNGATTCTNTAATAAAATAAGTTTTATATCCCATGGCTGGTAAGATATCTTTAAATTCAATGTCATATTTGATAAATGGATCATAGTTGCCGTAGTGAACAATTTGACGGTCAATTAGGCCAGGATCAATTTCCTCATGATGAATGAGTTCAAATGGAATTTCAATACCTAGTTCGTCTACTAATTTGAAAGATTTATATTTAGAAATGATGGATGTTGATAAGACATCTTCACGCTCGTAAGGTAATAAGTTAAAAGCTGTTAAGCGATCTTCTTCACGAGTCGTTTCAATTGAATCAACGATTTTACGTTTGTAGAAGGTAATGAGTTGATCGACCTTTTCTTCGGCAAGGAAGAAGCGATTCATAACTTCACGATGGACTTTATCGGAACAACAACAACCAATGCTGTCGTGCGCATGATTTTTCATGATTTCTTTCCAAATCAATTCAATAAGTCCGTGATGATATTCAAACCCAAATGAATGAGCAATAGTCGCTAGTGGTTCTAGTACATTGGTAATCTTATTTTCAATACGTGTATTTGCTGCTTTGATGTCCATGCGTGCTGAGTAGATACTTCGATGAACACGCATATACTTACCGTCTAAAAATTCACCTTTTAATGTCGGAAGTTGAGTATTTTTTTCAATTTCTTCTAGAACATGTTCGTATTTACTTAAGAAAAATTCGCGCTCTGGGTAAAGTTTTTTAAGTTTTTCGATGATGGTGAAGATGTTTTTTTGAATCGGCATTTGATCGTGCCCATTAGGCAAAATGAGGTGATCTGTTGTAGCACCTTTGTCTAAAACTGGGAAATATTTTTCCATCCGAATTTTCAGCTCTTCTTCGGATTCTGGCAGATATTTTCCAATGGCATATCCAAGTGGTAATAACTGCACTAGTACCTTCGAACCATCATCTGACTCCCAATAAAATTCAGTTTTATCAGTTCCGTGACGTTCTGAGGTTCCGCGCCAAAAAATACTATATTTAATGTTAAAACCATTTAGTATTTGAGGCATTTGCGAGGATTGACCAAAAGAATCAGGCAAGTAACCTATTTGCATGGGCTCACAAAATACTTTTGTATCTTTGATTCCGTATAGTAAATTACGAACAATTGATTCGCCACCAACGACCATTTCATCTGTTTGAGTATACCAAGGACCTAATATAAGGCGCCCTGACTCAGCTAGTTTTTTAACACGCTTTTTATTTTCAGGTTTTACGGCAAAATAATCTTCTAGAATGCAAGTTTGACCGTCTAGAACATAGTAAGGATATTCAGGATTTGTTTCCAGCATAGTCATGATTTCTTCTAAGTTGTTGACAAGTAAAATACGCGATTCTTCTGTGGTAAAATACCATTCTCTATCCCAGTGCATATGTGGAATGATGTGTACTTTTTTCATTTAGTGTTGACCTCCTGTTTTTTTAAATGCTCAACGGCGATTTTAAATCGCCTGAGTCCTTCTTCTAGTTTAGAACGTGGACAACCTACATTTAATCGCAAATAATTTTCGCTATTTAATCCATAAGTAGCACCCGACATAATCGCAACTCTACCAACATGAATGAGTGCTTCTTGCAAAACGCTCATTGAATAGCCAAGTGGACTGATGTCAAACCATGCTAGGTAAGTAGATTCAGGGATAATGAAGATGATTTCAGGATAATTTTCTTTTAGAAAAGCTTTGACTACTTCCATGTTTTCATCAAGGTAATCGTTTAATTCATCTAGCCATTGTTCACAGGATTCGTAGGCTTCCATTAAAGCTAATATCCCAAGGGTACTCGCTGAGGAAAGTCCATCTTCTTCTTTCAAGGCAATCAAGAAGCGTTCACGGATATCTTTGTTTGGTATTATGGCATATGAGCCCATTAATCCTGGGGTATTAAAGGTTTTACTTGCTGATGTGCAGATACACATTCGGTTTTGATTTTGAGTGAATTCAAGTAAAGGAGAAAATTTTTGCCCTTTTCGCAAAACATCCATATGAATATCATCAGAAATAATAAATACATCATGCTTTTCACATAAGGCTAATAATTTTTGAAGCTCCCCTTTGGTCCAAATACGTCCAGTTGGATTATGCGGATGACATAAAATAAAGAGTTTAGCTTTTGGATGCGCTAGTTTCGTTTCCAAATCATTGAAGTCAATGCTGAAGTAACCATTTTCGACTTTTAATTCACTAGCTAAAAGTAAACGCTGATGGGCATCAATCATTTTGAAAAAGGCATCGTAATTGGGTGTTTGTAAAACAATATAATCACCGATATCAGATAATTGATTAATCAGTTTAGAAATGGTATACATGACTGATGGACTATAGACGATAGTTTCTTGATTGATGTTGGTTTGAAATCTCTTGCTGTACCATTTTTGTACAGCACCTTTAAATGCCTCATGATTCCAACGTGTGTAACCAAAAATTTCGTGTTCCATTCGTTTTTTTAAAGCAACCATCATTGGCTCTGGGCATGTGAAGTCTGTATCAGAGATGGAAAAAGGAAGCAAATTTTTTTGACCAAATCGATCTTCGATGTAATCCCATTGTGTACAATACGTTCCTAAGCGGTTCACTACTTTGTCAAAATTTGATGACATTCTTGAGCCTCCTTGTAATATTAATCTCTGCTTAAACTAAAATTAGATAGAGATTAGTATATATTCACACTCTGTAGCTAGTGTGCTTGCTGACATGGCATGAAGTCTTCTTCATGCGTGCTACTCAAAAGTGTTTTCTATTTCATCAACTCTAATGCGTCTTTTACCTCTTCTGCGACTTCTTCGACGATGGCACCGTAGATGACTTGGGCGTGTGTTTTTGAGACTTTTTTAACGCCGATAGCACCTGTTTTTTTGAGTTGTCCTTCGTTGACAAGGATTGAGTCTTTGACGTCTACGCGCAGGCGTGTGATGCAGTTTGTTACATAATCGATATTTTCTACCCCGCCTAGGGCTGTGATGATGACTTGTGCTCGTTGTGTTTCGTTACTATTTGTTGAGGTTGTGTTCTCATCGCCTTCAGCATCACCGAAGAAGTCCATTTCTGAGCCTGATTCTGAGCCTTCTGCGATAACGATTTTGTTTTTAGTAAGGTACCATTTGAAAACAAAGTAGTAGATTGGTGCAAAAATTAATCCTGGAATAAGAATTCTAATCCACCTTGATCCTTCAAATAAGACACCAAAAACGAAGACGTCAATAATACCTGCTTGGATGTTTGGAATGACAATGTCGAGGATATCCATGAAAAAGAAGCCGACACCTGTCATAACTGCATGGAAAAAGAAAAGTTTAGGTGCTGTAAAGAGAAATAAAAATTCAATTGGTTCTGTAATTCCTGTTAAAGTAACTGAGAATACACCAGCCATAAGAAGCGGTTTCACAAAACGTTTACGGTTATCGTCCGCTGTCTGATACATTGCAATTGCGGCAGCAGGTAATCCGAATAAGTGGATTGGAATGCGTCCTTGTGACATCCATCTAGCAAATGGAAGCATATATTCTGTGTCATAACCAAGTCTAATCATCTCGTTAACAATTGGCAGTGTTCCTTCAAAAGATTCCCCTGCATAATTTATCCAATTCCCACCTAGTGCTGTAAATCTAAACAAGTTAATTACAGCGTGTTGTAAGCCAAATGGTAGTAAAAGTTTTTCGAGGAATCCGTAAACAAATGGCCCAAACATACCAAGATTTGTAATTCCATTACCGATTGCATTAATTCCAGCATTAATTGGAAGCCAGATAAAAGGTAAAAACTGTCCTAACACCATCGCAACCAAGAAAGCGATGACAGGTACACTTCGCTTACCGCCGAAGAAGGAAATTCCAGATGGGAGTTTTAAATTATAATATTTATTATGAACTTTTGCTGCAAGTAATCCTGCCAAAATTCCACCTAAGGCACCCATGTTGATGGTAGTGTGTCCAAATAATGTCGTTAGGTCAGATTCTGGGAAGTTGATGAATTGGCTATCTACCATGACGCTGGCACTAAACATTAAGATGTAATAGGAAATAAATCCAGCCATTGCAGCGATATGTTTTTCTTTTTTTGTAAGACCAAATGCAATTGAAATTGCAAAAAGTGCAGGGATTAATCCAAAAATTCTAAAGCTAATAGCACGAATTGATAGTAGGATATAAGATACAATTTCGCTTCTCATGAATGGTAGTAAATCGGCTACTCTTTCGTTATTTAATGCTGCTGTAAATCCTAGAATAATTCCGACTGCTGCTAAAATAGCAACAGGTGGTAGTAAACTTTTCCCGAATACTTGAAAAAAGCCAAATAATCTATCTTTTAAACTTTGTTTTTCCATTTTTTATTCCTCCAAGGTAAATATCTTAGTGTTTGTCTCTCTTTTGAATTAATAAGTAAATTTTTAGTCGATGTTGATGGTTTTGATGTGGCGATTGTTTGAAATCGCCAACACCCTTTGAATTATTTGATTTTTGAAATCAAGTTTTGTAAGTGCAAAATGATATACATTTTTTCGGAATCCGATGTATGCCAACCTTTTGCTTCAAAAAGTAGTCTTTCAATTTCATTAACACAATTAAACGCTTTAGGAAATTTGTCTTTTAATGAATCTAATAAAATTCCACTATTAATGTCTAATTTTTCTCCTTTTATTTGTCTGAGTAAAAAGTAACGTAGGTGTGTAGTGAAACGGTTAAAAAAGAATGATTCTGAGTCTAATTTGCAACAATAGGTTTGTTCGATAAGTGTTATAATTTGTCTAGTTAAGGCTGTTATTTTAATAATGTCTTTGTTAGAATCTCCATCTAGCTCTGCATTTACGAAGTGGAGTGCTAGAAAAGCTGCTTCGGTTTCGGGGATCCCTATTTTTAGATTTTTTTCAATAATTGATAAGCTTTGTTTCGCTATTTCATACGCTTTGGGATAAAATTTCTTAACTTCCCATTCAACGGGACAGGTAAGATTCAGCCCTTGATCTAAACGCTCGAGGGCAAATGTGAGATGATCGAGTAAGGTAAAGAAAAAATGGTCATTTAATTTTCTGGTCATGTTTTCTTTTGCTAAAGTAACAATTTCCCAAACGGTTTCTATCTCATTTTGTTTAGCATCACTTAATATGTGAGCCATATGATTTGCGCTTAATTTATTCGCTTCAAAGAAGCGTTTATCTACTAAGTTTTCATCTAGTTCGTCATTGGGTTGAGCACCAAATCCGATGCCTTTACCCATTGCGATAAATTCACGCTCCCTTTCTCTTGCTAAGACGACATTGTTGTTAATTTTTTTGACGATTGTCAACACTTCATCACCTCCAAACACATAAAAAAACCAGAACACTTTATAAAGACATGGTAAACTACGAAGGTTACCACAAATCAATATAGGAGTATTCTGGTTTTGCCAGCCTAACTGTCACTAATCCAGCATTACTTTTTGTCATTATAGCTTGTATTCTAGCATAAGGATTTTAAAAAGTCAACGGTTACATTTTTAATTCCTTTGGTTTCTTTAAAGAGCGATAAGCTTATTATCGCGCAAAGAAGTGTTATTCTAAAGGTTAATTAGTATTAGTCTTAATGTTGGCCAATAACTACGTTTGCCAAAGTAGAATAGCATTCAGTTGATTCAAAATGGTTGCATTGTTCATTGTTGTGTTAAGTCAAAGCATTTCAAAATGGTTTTAAAATCTAGAAAATTTATTGGGATTGATTTTGATGAGCTTTCTCTAAAGTTTAAAAGTAGAGACTTGTTTTCATCATGAGATTAAGCTATAATTTTGCTTAGTTTAACTTCAGAGCAATAACGATAGTCAATCCTAAACAAATCTGAATGAAATCTTCTGAATTGCAGTTGGAAGCGTTACTTCATGTTTTGAGTGCTAGGCAAGATACTTCGAGTTCAGATTTGTTTTGATAAGACTATATTTTAAAAATAGAAGGCTAGGTGTTAGATATGCAAGGTAATAATATTTTATTTTTAGAACCTGTATTCCAGGAACGAATTTGGGGTGGACGGGCGCTTGAAAATCAATTTGGTTACCATATTCCCGAAGGAAATATTGGTGAATGTTGGGCAATTTCGGCTCATCCAAATGGAGAAAGTACAGTTAAAAGCGGAATCCATAAAGGAAAAAAATTGAGTGAATTATGGGAAAACAACAAAGAATTATTTGGCAACGCCCCAGAAGATAAATTTCCACTTCTAGTAAAAATCTTAGATGCCAATACCGATCTATCAGTGCAAGTACACCCTAACGATGAATATGCAAAAACCTTTGAATCAGGGGAACTTGGAAAAACCGAATGTTGGTACGTCCTAGATTGTGATGAGGACGCAACCATCATCTTTGGACACCATGCAAAATCAAAAGAAGAAGCAACCACTCTCATTCAAAATGGTGAATGGCAGAAATTTTTACGCCATGAGAAAATTAAACCAGGTGATTTTTTCTATGTGCCTTCTGGAACCATTCATGCCATTTGCAAAAGCACCCTAATCCTAGAAGTACAACAGTCTTCAGACACTACCTATCGCTTATATGACTACGACCGTACCGATGAAAACGGAAATTTGCGTGAGTTGCATATCGAAAAATCACTTGATGTTATGACCATCCCCCACCTATCATCAAAAACAGCATCCGATACATTGACTCAAGAATATGTAAAAATCACAAAATTCGTTCAAAACGAATTCTTCTCTGTTTGCAAATACGACATCAACGGCGAATATAAATTTTCAACAAATCAGACCTACTCACTTGTTAGCGTTATCGACGGTACTGGCAAAATTGACGGCATAAGCCTCAACAAAGGTGACCATTTCATCATTCCAGCCACCTGTGAATCCGTGGTTTTTTCTGGTAACCTACAGCTAATTATCGCCAAATCCTAGAACTTTATTCTAAAATGGCGCACGAGACCGAACGTCTCGGCGTCTCTCTGGTTTCAAAGCAGGATCGTTCTTTGAAATAGATGTTTTTAAAGACAAAAAAATGAAGCACTCGAAGTAGCGCTTCATTTTTTTGTCTAGTCTTCAATTCGTAGTCTCCCTTAAATCTTAATGAAAATGAAAGATTTAAGGAAGTCTGAAACATTTGCTTTCGCTTTTCCTCTACTACTCAAATTAACTGTTTTAAAGTTGCCAATTAATTGGTTTGACCCCTTTGTGTGTTAAGAATTCGTTAGCTCGGCTGAATGGTTTGCTGCCAAAGAAGCCTCGATAGGAGGAGAGTGGTGATGGGTGTGGGGATTCGATGATGAGGTGTTTGCGAGTGTCTATGAGTTTCTTTTTTGAGCGTGCATGTGAGCCCCAGAGGATGAAAACAACGGGGGTGTCTTTTGCGTTGACGACCTCCAGTAATCTGTCGGTGAATTGTTCCCATCCGTAGCCTTGGTGAGAAGTTGGTTGACCTTGCAGGACGGTGAGTGTTGTGTTGAGTAGGAGGACGCCTTGACCAGCCCAAGGGGTTAAGTCACCGCTATTTGGGATTGGATGACCTAAATCATCTGCCAATTCCTTGAAGATGTTTTGTAGCGACGGTGGGAATGGGATTCCTGCTGGTACGGAAAAGGATAGACCATGTGCTTGGCCTGGGCCGTGATAGGGGTCTTGACCTAGAATCACAACTTTCAGGTTGTCATAGGGTGTTATATTGAGTGCTGCGAAAATATTTTCATAAGCAGGATATACTGTTTTTGTTGTATATTCGCTTTTGATAAATTTGCCTAAATTTTGTAAATAAGGCTGACCAAATTCCCCACGTAAGTGAATTTTCCAATCTTCATTCATCATGATATTATCATCTCCATTAGTATAACTTCATTATACCTCACAAGTTGTCATATTACAACGAGAGGCAGCGTTTACTTTGGTGAGTGTCGTGATAAATGTTTTTGTGCTAAATATGTATATAAATTTTGGCGACAAGCGATGATGAATTTCTAACGAACTGAACTTTCGTGTAGTTATGGAGAGAGATGTCTATTTACTGTATTAGTTATCGAGAAAAAGTCACATCCGAAGCGTTTATTTTTTCTTTGATTTGTGATACGATATATTTCATGGAAATCCTCCTAGTTGTTTGGTCGTACTTACAATTTTACTGGATTTCCTTTTTTATTTCC
>JGI990J12352_1000274_pt1 | contig 12033 bp, 13 predicted proteins | sample Intmic4MA4BA4MSA_FD_12352 | JGI IMG/M metagenome (IMG submission 12352) | reverse complement strand
TTTTTTCTCTTGCTTCTCTAGCATTTTCTTGCGTAATCTCTAATGGGTTCTTCATACCTTTATTATACCACTTCTTACGCTTTTTTGAAAGTGGGTTAGTATCAGTTGTTCTCGCTGCAAGAAATACAAATAATAATATGAGACGCAGTGTGCCACCACCTATCTTATCTTGGATTCCGATTGGTGGGGAGAGTTTGTATCAAGTCCACATTTTGTTTTAAAAGACGCTAGTTATGTGGCTGATTTTTTGAATGCAGCACAGGAAATCTTTCCTAATGGTATAACTTTTAACGATTACTCTAGTCGTTTTGATTCTATTTTACACTCAACAAACGCGATTTCAGGGATTTTCATGACTTTCTTAATGGGTGGTATTTTAGCTACAGTTGTGCTGATCACTTTGTTAAATATTTTTCTGGTTAATGACAGACGACAAGAAATTGGAATTTATCTTGCACTGGGTGAGGCGAAATCGAAGTTACTTACCCAATTTGTCATGGAGCAAGTATTCATTACATTGTTTGCACTTACAATTTCTCTGTTGATTGGAAACATTGTTTCAAATCAAATGTCAACAAACATGGTGCGAAATGAACTAATTTCATTCGATGGACAACGCGCTTGGCATGATATGCTACCAACAGATTTGGAAATGGCATTTGCTTACCACCCATTAACACATGAAGATTTGATTCAAGCTTTTGATGTCAGCTTAAACGCAGGAACGGTTATGGCATTTTATGCAGTTTCATTTGTTGTAGTATTTTTATCAACATTAATCCCTACTGTGCTAATCTTAATGCTAAAACCCAAGGAAATATTGTTGTGATATTTTTCTCTAAAATGAATTGCAATCCAGCGAAAAGATGTGTTTATTACCCGAAACCATCAAACGCTGGCTTTTTAATTATGCTTTTCCACAGTCGCGTACTGCTTGTCGTAAAATTACGACAGCGTTTTTGAGCATAACGACAATCCTCATAAAGGGAAGGGCTATTTTAAATGAAAAAGCTTTTTTAGCTTGACTGCATTGGCTGAACAGGAGCCTCTTAGTCACATTAGCGACCAACGTTAAACATCTTGGGCGCTTATCTAGGTAAGAATTTAATGTCGATTTCACATCAATTTCAGATAGCTTTCATACGCATTTCATATTCGCCTGTTATAATACTTGTATGCCATTTGGAAAATGGTAATAAATCTAAAAGCACGAGGAGTGAAAAAATGAATTTTTACAAAAGAGCAATAACCAGTATTAAAAGAAGACCAGGAAAAAGCATGATATTACTAATATTAATATTTATCCTAGGCACCATTATAACAGGAGCCATCGCAGTCGAAAATGCAATTACCAATACAGATGCAAACTTACGCAACGGCATGAGACCAATTATTTCATTTGAACAAGACAATAATGCTATCATTGATGAGGATATCGCAATTGAACCACTGACAGCAGAAATAGTTCGTCAAATGGGAGCATTGCCACAAGTGAATCAGTTTAGTTATTCTGTGCATGCACTATTAGCAACCCAACAACTAAACAGTGTTGAAATGGGTGGTGGACACGAATTTACAATAGGTGGCGCAGGAGATTTTCATGGCACCTTTAACATTCAAGGGACTTCAACAGAAGAACTCTTAGAAATGCGTGAAGGTTTGATCGAACTTGCTGAAGGGCGTGGGGAGTTTACATCATCAGAATTAAACAGCTCAAATGCGCCATTCCCGATTATTATTTCCCAAGAAGTAGCACAGCTAAATAATCTAACAGTTGGCTCAATTATTGATTTAGATTCTGAAATTATGCACCCGCAACCAGCACAATTTGGACTTGGTGGCGCTTGGGATGAAAGTTGGAATGCGAACCCTGAAAATATTTTCGCCACCGAAAATTTCCAGTTTGAAGTCATCGGCCTATTTAATATCGTTGAAGATGAAGAAATTGAGTCAGGTAGCCCTGAATCTCTTGACACAATGTTTCGAGAATGGCAAATGAACAATACATTTTTTTCCTCAAATTATGTTGCGGAACAACTAAAAAATTTTCAAATTACTAACATGATTGAAGCTGCTAGAGAATTGCTAGATGGCACCGATATGACAGTTGAGGAAATCTTTAGTGCTGATTTCTTCGGGGCAGAGACACATGTAGAGAGTGTAATGGAGCTTTCAGATCCACGTTACTTAGAAGAGTTTAGAGTTGCAGCAGAAGAAATACTACCTGATCATTGGTATGTAACGGATTTATCAAATGCTTTTGATGATATTTCATCATCAATGGAAACGATGCAAGGGATTGCTAGTTGGATTTTATGGGTGGCATTGGGTGCAACTTTGCTTATCCTAAGTTTACTAATTACGTTATTTCTACGTGATAGACGTTACGAAATGGGTGTATATTCAGCATTAGGCGAGCGAAAAGCAAAAGTTATCACGCAAATCTTACTAGAAATCGTCGCAACCGCGTTTGTTGGAATTACTTTTGCAATCTTTACCGGCAGTATCATCTCAGAAACCATGTCACGTTCAATGTTGCGGAATCACTTAACAACACAACAAGATGCTGAGGATGCTAATATGTTACTTATGAGTTTTGGAAGTGGCAATAATCTAGAACGGATGGGATTTAGTAATGATATGACCGCCGATGAAATGCTAGAAGCCTTTGAAATAAGCCTTGATGCTCAAACTGTGGGAATGTTTTATGCAATTGGACTTGGAGCGGTTGTTTTATCAACCATTGTTCCAGTACTATACATTGTAACACTAAATCCGAAAAAAGTATTAATGGGAACTAACTAAACAAAAAAATAGCAGAAAGTGGTGTAAAAAATGAGCTTATTAGAAGCAAGAAATGTAAGTTATACTTATCAAGATGGTGATCAAAAGCGATATATTTTGGATGACATATCATGTCAATTTGAGCAAGGAATATTCTATACAATTTTAGGTGAATCAGGGTCTGGCAAAACAACGTTACTATCGTTACTGTCTGCACTTGATGCATCAGGAGAAGGAGAAATTCTTTATAAGGGTAAAAGTATTAAGGATATTGGCGCCGAACGCTATCGTCGTAATAGCATCGGCATGGTTTTCCAAGCCTACAACTTAATCCCATTTATGACAGCAGCGGAAAATATCCGGACAGCAATGAGTATTACTGATAATGGACTTCCAAGTGATGCAAATAACGTAGCATACAACCTACTTGACCATATCGGTATTACACGCGATAAAGCTGACCGAACCGTCAATAAATTATCAGGTGGAGAACAACAACGTGTGGCAATCGCAAGAGCTTTATCAACAAACGTCGATTTAATCTTAGCTGATGAACCGACTGGAAACTTAAATGAAGAAATGGAAACAGAAATCGTTGACATTCTGCGCTCACTTGCCCATCAACATGACAAATGTGTGGTAGTCGTTACTCACTCGACAGCTATTGCTGAAAAAAGCGATGTTACATACCGCTTGAAAAGCGGACAATTTCAAGGAATAAATTGAATAATCAAGATTAACATATGCGATTTGAATACAGTAACCTACATTCAAATTCTGCGTTTGGAACAGCGGTTATACAATTACAATAATCAGGTGGTTTCTGACCATCTAAACTATAGGAGCGATGAAAAATGAAAGTAAATAAAATTTTAATAATTGTGGGAGCATTAGCACCCCTAGCATTAACAGCGTGTGAAAGTGTTGATAATCAAACAGGAGTGGTAGAAGTGGTAGAGCCACTGGAAACGGAAGGATCACAAGAATTCACCTTTGATGATCGTGATGGAGGCGATGGCGTTATAATCACGATTGATGGAGATGGTAACGAAACAATAGAAGTGGGTGGGTCTGGTGAAGAGGATTAAACTTGATAAACTAATCATAAAATTATAAGTTTTTGGGTAGGAAAGCGGGTGATCGCCCCTTATCACAAAGGCTCATTAAGCATTGAACATACTACTGAAAATGCGGATTAAAAAAATAGACCTCCTATCATTTTACACTTCATGAAGGCGGTCTATTTTTAAAGTTACAAGCTTTTTGAAACGTTAGTATTGAAAAAATAAGCCAAAAGCTGTATAATGATACTATCAAATCTCGAAAAAACTTGCAACGTGAGGGAATCTGACATGAAAATACTAATTATTGAAGATGATAAAATTCAAAATAATGTGCTTGCCGGCTTTTTAAAAAACGAAGGCTACGACACTTTTTCTGCTTACACCTTATCAGAGGCGCGACTGGTCCTTGATGAGCAAGATATTAAACTTATTCTTTTAGATTTAATGCTCCCAGACGGTAGTGGCTTAGATTTTTTAAAGAATTTGCGATTAAAAAACAACGTGCCGGTGATTGTGCTAACCTCGCTTAATAGTGAAATTACGCAACTACAAGTCTTTGATTTAAGCGCTGATGATTACGTGGACAAACCGGTTTCGCCAGAAATTATTAGTAGGCGAATTAAGTCGCTATTTAATCGGGTTTACGGCAAGGAAGCAACAACCAAAATCCTAGATTACTTCTTTGATTTTGGCAAATATACGGTAACAGATAAGGACGGTAGTTCACTACCAATGACCACAACTGAGATAAAAATTGTTAAAATGCTTTATGATAGGAAAGGATATGTCCTAACGCGCGAGCAAGTAATTGAAGCGTTGTGGGGCTTTGAGTATAAAGATGATATTAGAATTTTAGATCCACATATTAAAAATATTCGTAAAAAGCTGTCTGCTGATTTTATCGTGACGGTTAAAAACGTCGGTTATCGTTTGAATTTGTAACGACAGTCGCAAAATAAAAAAACAGTTGGTGAGTTGGATGAAAAAAATCTCCAGAAACTTTTTTGCAAAAACTTTTACGCTCATCTTTGCGATGATTATCGGGGTGACGCTGATTTCCTATTTATTAATTTACCTGCTGTTGCCAAGCTTTTATATTAATCGGCAACAAGCAGAAATTATTGCCCAATTTAATGAACAGCTTGTTAGTCTAGAGCAAGCTAATAGTAACAATGAAGAATCGTTGATATTAAATCAATTATTTACGAGTCGCGCAATTCCTTTCACATTATTTGATGAGCAAGCAAGCCCAGTCATCAATATGCAACATTATGTCACTTTTAGGGTGGAAGAGGAGCTAGATGAGGCAACTACGATTTCTAGTGACCTAGCTTCGGATCTTGCTTTCTACTCAACAATTGAGATTTCTGAGTCTACTAACCTTGCTGAAATTTCTGAGTCTGAAGGAGCAATAGGCGTAGAATTTGCCTTTGATTACACCTTATTATCACTAAATTATTCAACAAGTCATGCGGGAGAGCGAACGCTTCACGTTCACATCCCTGTACAACCACTTGAAGATGCCGTTTTGGTAATCATGGACATCTACCCGATTGTTATTTCAATTAGTATCATCTGCTCTTTAGTGATTTCACTAACTTTCTCAAAATGGGTCGTAACGCCGATGAAAAAAATCCGCTTTGCGACTGCCAAGATGATAAATTTAGAACCAAATGTTGATATTTTGGTTAATCGCAACGATGAAATCGGGGAAGTGGTTGCCGATGTAAACTCTTTATACAAGCAACTACGAAAAACAATTTCCTCACTTGAGGATCAAATTACCAGATATTCGGATGCGGAAAATAAAAAGATTGAATTTTTACAAACAGTTTCACACGAAATGAAGGCGCCACTCGTCACAGCTTCGGCGCTTACCGAGGGCATGATTCATCAAATCCCCCCTTACCACGAAAATAAAGTTGCCCATTTAAAAGAGTTGAAAAACTTTCTAGATAAAACCATCCAGCTAACTAAAGAATCGCTTAACTTATCAGAAAAATATAAAGAAGATGCCTCAACTCACAGCCTGTTAACCCTTGTTGAAGACATTTCTAATTTGTATAATATCATCTTCACCTCAAAGCAACTGAACTATTTGCAAACGATTCCCGATAATATTTTAATTACGACCAAGGCAAATATTTTCCAAAAAGTTCTATCAAATCTTTTTTCAAACGCCGCCAATCATAGCGACAAAAATGGCAAAATCCAAGTTACATATCACGATAACACCCTCTCAATTAGCAACAATTGTAACCCTTTGAGTAAAGATGATGTAGAAAAAATTTTCAAACCACTTACGACCAAAAGCGCTAACGAGCATTCTACAGGGTTAGGATTATTTATTGTCCAGCAGTTGCTACTACAACTGCAGATTCAACATTCATTTGTTCCAACTCCAGATAATAACGGCATGATCTTTAAGCTCCATTTTCCTGATGAAATTATTAATTGCTAAAGTTTATTCTCGAAGACAAATCCCGCGTTTTATTTTTGAAATAATCGCGGGGGATAAAAGCTTAAAAAGCCCTGCTTAGCAAGGCTTTTTAATTACGCTTTCCCGCAGTCGCGTACTGCTTGTTGTAAAATTGCGATAGCGTGTTCAAGTGTTGGTAAAATATAAGCTAAGTTTTCTCGGACAGCTTTGGGACTGCCTGGTAAATTGATAATCAGCGATTGCTCACGAATCCCACAAACCGACCGCGATAGCATTGCTCTCGGTGTGAGTTGCATGCTGTAATGTCGCATCGCTTCACTAATTCCAACAACTTCTTTGTCTAAAATAGCTTTTGTTGCTTCTGGTGTTTGGTCGCTTGGTGCAAGCCCTGTCCCGCCGGTTGTTAAAATTAAGGCGATTTGCTTAGCACTTGCTTCTAATAGCGTTTGTTTAATTTGGACAAAATCATCGCGAATCAGTCGGTAAAAAACCACTTTATAGCCAGCGTCTTCCACAAGTTGGCGGGCTGCAGAGCCGCTTAAATCAGGTTTGTCATTGTCGGCAAAGCGCGAATCAGACATGGTAATAATTGCTACAGTTTTACTCGAATCCATGACGCTCTAGCACCTCCCGTCCTGCTTGTGATAAAATAAAATCATAAAATTTAACTGCCATTTCGCAAATATCAGTTTGCTCAATTAAAGCTAGGTAAAAGGTTCCCATTTCTTGATATTCTAAAGGTAACTCAATTATCTGCACAGCATCGCGGGTAGCTGCGGTTAAATCTGACCGATAAACAAAAGTTGCGTCACTCTCGCCAAGTGTTACATAAAGAAGGGCTTGCCGAACGTTTGCAGCTCTAGAAATCACATTAGCTAACACCGCATCGCTAAATCCAGGTTGATTAAGGTCAACTTTATTCAAAATAACGTCAGTGTAAATCCCAATCGGCACCTCGGCGCCTGCAAAAATTAATTCGGTATCGGGATTTGCCAAGTCGTAGATTGTGTTGATTTGCGTTGTCGAAGCAACTAAGATAACCGGAGTTTGGGCAAAAGGAGCGCCTTGGTTAACAAAACCAGCTTCCGTTAGCAACCGGTAAGGCGTCACGTGCGCCGATAAGAATAAATCCGCAGGCAAGCCTTCGACAATTTGCTGTTGCAACTGGTTAGAACCCGCAAAATTTAACCTAATTGTTACTTGTGGGTGGGCTTGCATAAACAATTCCGCTAATTCCGTCGCGCTCTCTTGCAAAGAAGCGGCCGCTGATACATGAAGCTCAAGCGGCGCAGGACTTGCGTCACAACTAACTAATCCCAGGATGGCAATGATTAATAACAGCACTTTCATTTTGAAGATTCGCATCTTATCTCAGCTCCCACTCGAATTTTTCCGCCTTTGATAACCCTCGCAAACACGCCGTTGGTTGGCATGATGCAATCACCCATTTTATGATAAATCTGACAGCGAACTTGACAGTCTTTGCCGATTTGGGTTAATTCAAATTCAACATCTTGGCATTTAAGCCGGCTGCCAAGCGGAAGGCTAGCTAAATCAAGGCCTTCAATAATTAAATTTTCCCCGAAAGCGCCATCACGAACCTCGGCGCCACGAGCGTTAAACGCCAAAATTACTTCGGAAGCTAAAAACGATACTTGGCGATGCCAATCGCCGGCGTGTGCATCATTTTCGATGCCATGATTCTTAATAAAATTTGCTTCTTTGACAAACGTTTTTTGCGTCCCTTTTTTTTCACTTATGCAAATTGCTTTGACTAAACCCATCTAATTATCCTCCAATCTGTACCATATTTTTTCGCTCTTGATTTGCAAAAGCTTGCCCAAATAAATGCTGCTTTGGCTTCATTGCTAAAGCGGTTAAAATTTTTTCCTCTAAGTCATTGCCTTGCAAAGCCCGTTTTAAATCTAGCCCATGATCAAAGGCTAAGCAAGTTTTAAAAAAGCCATCCGGAGTAATGCGCACGCGGTTACATGTTTGGCAAAAATGCTGGGTCAGCGCTGAAATGAAACCGATTTTGCCGGTAAAGCCTGCGATTTCATAATACCTTGCCGGCCCATTACCAAGCTTTTTAGTGAATGGGGTTACAGGTCCAAAGCGATCGGCTAATAGCGCTTTAATCTTGGTTTCCGATAAGGCTTTAACGGGCTTGCTTTTGCCAAGCGGCATCCATTCGATAAAGCGAAGCTGAATATTTTGATGCATCGTTAAATTGACCAGTTCGAAAACGTCAGTTTCTGTTAGAAAATCTGTTAAGACGCTATTGATTTTAACCTGTTTTAGCGGGCTTTTAAGAGTAGCATCAATACCGGCTAAAACGGCTTCTAACTGGTTATGGCGTGTTATTTGGTGAAAACGTTCGCAATTTACGGTATCAAGGCTAATATTCACACCATCAAGGCCAGCGTTAACTAAATCCTGAATTACGGAAGCTAGCAGGATGCCATTGGTTGTCAAGGTTACCGCCTCAATGTTAGCAATGGCTTTCAAGTCGCCAATTAACGAAGCAATTTCAGGATATAATAGCGGTTCGCCACCGGTTAATTTAATTTTTTTGATTCCCAAGTTAGCTAAAATCCTCGCGACTTGCTTGATTTCGTTTTTCGACAGTTGTTCATGCGGTTTCAAACAGCTAATTCCTGCTGCCGGCAGACAATACTTGCAGCGCAATTGACAGCGATCGGTTAGGGAAATTCGCACGTAATCGATTGGGCGGGCAAAACTATCGACCATGAAACATCACCTCTTTTTTAACCAACTCCACCAAATGTCGCGCCGCTTCGGGCTTAAAAGTTGGCACTTGTTCATGCTTGTATGAGCCAGCCGTTACAACGGCAAGTAAATTCTGAGGATTGCAAATTGATTCCGTTAAAACCGTTTCAATTTTTGGCAAAGGCGCATTTTTCAAACCTTCGACAATAACGATATCCATATCGCTGAAAAACGTGAGCAACTCCGCAATTTTAACATCCGCTTGCTTTTTCATCAAAGCCAAGTGCTTAGCAGAATAAATTAACGTGGTATCGCTACCCGCTTGCCGATACTGATAAGTATCCGTTCCTCTATAGTCTATTTCAAAATCATGCCCATCATGCTTAATTGTGCCAACAAAATAACCTTGTTCTTTGAAAATCGCCACCAATTTAGCGACGAGCGTTGTCTTCCCGCTATTTTTAACGCCGCTCACACAAAAAACTGCCGGCGAATTAAGCGCTTGTAAATCAGCTGGCTCATTAATATTGACAACTGTTTGATCAGGAAAACAACTGTAACTCAAGGGGACATACTTCGTTTTAACTAGCCTGAGCAACGCTAACAACTGATAATTTTCAGCAACAATTTGTTGCTTGATAACTGGTAACAGCGATTTGTGATAAATCGCGCACAGCGGGTGGACTTTATCGTTAGTTTGAACAACGATTGCCTCGTAATCCGAGCTAATAAACGTCATAATAAACAAAATCAGCTCTTTTTTCAATAGTGGCATATCCGCTGCCCAAACAAATAAATAATCGTGCTGACACGCTTTCAACGCTGTATAAATTCCACCAAGCGGGCCAATTCGCAACGTTTCATCAACAATCAGCGGATAACCAAGTTTTGCATACGGCAATTTATCGCAAACGGAGATTAGCACTTCGTCAAAGTCAGCAACTTCAGCTAAAATTCGCTCAATAAACGTGCGTCCTTGATAAGTTAGGAAAGCTTTTTCGACGCCACCAAAACGCAAGCCCGCGCCGCCAGCTAAAATCGCAACGCTTAAACTTGGTGCCACTTTTTCAAAATCATCTGGTAGCGCAATTTTTCCAGCTTCGATTTTGATAAGCTGATCAGCCATTTCGCTAGCCTCATGCATATCGTGAGTTACCATAATAACCGGTATTCGTAACTGTGTTTTCAAAAAATTTCGCACTTTTGTACGTAAAAATGGATCCAAGGAACTAAAAACTTCATCTAATAATAGCAGTTGCGGCTTACTCATCAATGTTCGGACAATCGCAACACGTCTGGCTTCGCCACCGGAGAGCTCTTCAACTTTTTGACTTAATTTAGCTGTTAATTCAAAAACCTCAACATATTTTGCAAAGGTTAGCTGATCTTCTTTTTGCCCGTACATGATGTTTTCGTAAACCGAAAGATGTGGAAATAAGAGGGACTGCTGTTTAACATAACCAAATTTGCGCAAATGCGTGGGCATTTTGGTATAGTCAGCGACTTCGTTTTTGATGAAACCGGCATCAAGCATTGCAAGACCAGCAATAATATCTAAAATTGTCGACTTTCCGGCTCCAGATTTACCAATTAGGACAGTTATTTCACCAGCATTTGCCTTAAAGTTGACATCAATTGCCAATGCTTGATTGATGATTTTTTTTAGTTTAAATTCAAACATTATTTTGTACTCCCTTATCGGTATTTACAGTTTTCCTAGCAGCTTTGTGATGAATTTATTAACTATCCAGCAATGGCATTTTCCAAATATTGGATAAGCAGTCAATTCGCTTTATTCAACTTCGCATGCGAAAATTTCCTACTTCGTATAGTATAAGTTAATCAGAATATCTTGGTCGTGATTTCCAAAGCTTTTTCCGAATAAGGTTAAGCCACATTTATTTTTAGCATCAGCTTCCACAGCAAATCTAATTTTTATGAAAGAGCAATCGTGTAAGTTCAAATCTGACAACACAACGCTAGAGTGAGCGATTCCATCAATTCCTGTGTCAAATTCGTTAACTCGAAGATGTTTAAGCAAGCCATATTGGCTATAGTGGTTATGCCACCAACTAGGGGTGTAACGTCCGCGGGTATCAGAAAAGTTGCCTGGCGCTGTATAAACCGCTACCTTAATTTCGTTAATATAAATGGAAATATCACTTGGACAAAAATTGTTAGAAACAGGAAATTCAGAAGCTATTTCAAAGGAAATTTCCAACAATTTCGGAGTTTCATTTTTCTTTAGAAAGTTGGGAATTGTATATTCGACAAATCCGGCACCAAACCACAATAAATCGGCATCAACACGTTGCTGATCCATAAAATATTTAGGTTCATCAAATTGACCAACAGCATTTGTCGCTGTTGCTAAGCCGCAAGTTGGCGTTACGGAAAAGTTGGTAAAATGGCCAAGTTTTAAATTTGTGGAGTATAATTGATATTCATGATATATTTTCACAGGGAAAGTTACGTAAATATGATCAACTTTCAAATAAACTAATTTTTTATTCCGATCCTTTCCACGACCGCGTTCTGAGTCCAAGATACCACAATCTTCTAATTGTTGGATGTGCCTAGTTGTAATCGAGTTGCTCACGTTTAAAAATGTGGCAATTTCCGAAACACTGCGTTTGTTCCCGCCAATAAATTCCAAAATTTTAAGCCTTGTTTCGCTTGCTAGCGCTTCATAAACCCGCAATGACAATGGACTAAGGTCAAGCTCCATAAAACCACCTACTTTTTGATTTACCGTTTTAAAACCGGCTAAAGTAATGCTTCGTGTTATCCAACTTCTAGACAAAATAAACTTTCAAAAGCTTACCATTTACCTCAACAGTTTCGGTGGTGAAACGTTGATGGCGTTCTTTGCGAAAATCATGAATAATCATATAACCCACATCCAAATTTTCCCGCGCTAAGTAATCGGCTAACTGCGCTTTCGCCTTTTCATAATAGCTATCGCCGTGCCAAATTTTTAGCTCAATGAGGTATTTAAACTGGTTGTAAACGATT
>JGI990J12352_1000273_pt1 | contig 12066 bp, 8 predicted proteins | sample Intmic4MA4BA4MSA_FD_12352 | JGI IMG/M metagenome (IMG submission 12352) | reverse complement strand
AATTTTAACAGATGAGCTGTGAAAATGCAGCTATGATTAAAATGCATTAAATCATTTTTTAGTTTATTTTATTTCTGTAAGGGCTTCATTTGTGCAACGAACGTGGCAATTTGCTTTGACTTCTTTTATTTTTTAGAAAAATCGTGTATAATAATAGGTAAATGATTTTTATGAGACGGAGGTGCTTGGAGTGGAACAGGTTATTACGCCTTTGCCGATTGGGGTAGAGAATTTTTATGATATGATAAGGAAAGGTTATTATTACGTTGATAAGACGTTGATGATTAAGGAGCTTCTTGATAAAGGTGGTTATGTTAATGTGTTTACGCGTCCAAGGCGGTTTGGGAAGTCGCTAAACATCAGTATGTTGCAGTATTATTTTGATATTTTGAAGAAGGATAAGGCGAATATTTTTGATGGGCTCAAAATTATGGATGCGGGGGGTGAGTATCGTGAGCATCAAAATAGGTATCCTGTGATTAAGATGTCTTTAAAAGGTGCGGAGGGGTTGAATTTTGATAAGGCATTTGAAAAATTAAAGATTGAAATTGCGAGTGAGTTTAAACGTCACGATTACTTGTTAGAAAGTGAAAAAATAAGAGAAGTTGATCAGCAAATGTATCGAATAATTGTAGATGAAACTGCAAGTATTGTACAATTTGAAAATAGTTTAAAATTTCTTTCCAATTGCTTAGAGCGCCATTATGAGCAAAAAGTGATTATTTTAATTGACGAATATGATGTACCGTTGGAGAAGGCGCATTTTGCCCAGAAAAGTTATTATAATGAGATGGTGGATTTCATCCGTTCATTTTTCGGTGCGGCGTTAAAGACAAATGATTCACTCTATTTTTCGGTTATCACAGGTTGTTTGCGTGTGAGTAAGGAGAGTATTTTCACTGGCATTAATAATTTAAATATTATTTCGATTTTGTCGGATAGCTTTGGAGAGTATTTTGGGTTGACGGAGCCAGAAATTGAAGAAATGCTTGCGCATTATGATTTATCTCATAAGGCAGATGAAATGCGGGTGTGGTATAATGGGTATTTATTTGGCGACGTAACTGTTTATAATCCTTGGAGTAGTATTAATTATTTATATGATGAACTTTATAGTAAAATGGGCTTCCCAGTGGCGCACTGGTCGAATACGAGTTCTAATAGTATTATTCGTGAGTTGATAGCGGTTGCTGATGATGAGGCAAGGGATGAAATCGAGCTACTTATTCAAGGCGAAACGCTCACAAAGCCAATTAACGAGGATATTGTTTATGCTGATATTACTAAGAATATGGATAATTTGTGGAATTTCTTATTTTTTACAGGTTATTTGAAGAAAGTTTCTAAAGAGCAAATTGGTGTTGAAAATTACTTTGAACTGACAATTCCGAATAATGAAATATTGTATATTTATAAGCGCCAAATTCGTGAGTGGTTTGGTGATCGTGTGCGCGAGACGGATATGAGCAGTTTATATACAGCCGTATTGAATCAGGATGTAGCCACATTCGAGGATGAAATCATCGAGATGCTAAGTGAGACGATTAGTTATATGGATAGTCATGAGAATTTTTATCATGGATTTTTAACGGGAGTTTTGCGTGGAATTAAAGGTTATGTTGCAAAGTCAAACCGTGATTCAGGGGATGGACGTGGTGATATATTTTTAAGACCGCGAACTATCAGAAAGCCTGCTATAATTATTGAGGTGAAAGTTGCAAATACGGCAAAGGATTTAGAGCGAGAATGCGAAGCGGCATTGAAGCAAATCGAAGAAAAGAAATATGCTGATGAGCTAGACCGAGAAGGATATACGCAAACGATTAAGTATGGAATTGCTTTTTATCGCAAAGATTGTCTGATTAAATTGAATGAAAATTAGTTACTGATATATAAGGCAACGTCGTGGAGTCTACGACGTTGTTTTAGTTTTCAAAGCGATATATGACGTACAACGAAAAGAGACGCTTGCGTTTTTTGCGAGCGCCATTAGCATGTGTTTTGATGTTTGTACTCTTTGACTAGTCAGGTTTTAGGCAAAATAGGGCGTATAGGGGGATACTTTTGATGTTGTTTTCATGGTCGAAATTTTTGGCGGAGACGCGGATTGAGTAGGGTGGTTGGTATTGGGTGGTGAATGTTTTGAGGCTTTTTGAGCGGACGTTGTCTGATGATTTTGCTTCTAGGGGAACGATAAATCCATTTTTGTTTTGGAAGACGAAGTCGACTTCTGCTTTTCCTTGCGAGCTCCAATAAAAGGGTTCGAAGCCGTTTGTGACAAGGGCTTGCATGATGTAGTTTTCTGCTAGGGCGCCTTTAAAGCCATCGAAGTTATGTGTGCCATTCATAATGATATGGGCTGCGATGCCGAATTTAGAGCAAAGTAGTCCGACGTCTATCATGTAGATTTTAAATGATGCGTAATCGGTGTAGGCTGTAATTGGGATTTTTCCTTCTGAAATGTGGATACATTTATGAATCATTCCTGCGGATTTTAGCCAGTCGAGGGGTGTTTCGTATTCGTAGGCTCTGGCGCCAGATTTAATGATTTTATATTGGAATTTACGGTTTTCTTTGGCGAGTTGCGCTGGGACGCTATTCCAAGCTGCCATAATTTTGGTTGTTTCGTTTGGTGTTGCATATTTGGCCATATCTGCGATGTAGGCGTCGTTTAGGTTTTTTTGAGCTGCGTGAACAAAGTTGAAGTCGTTTGTTTGAATGTATTCTAATACTGCCCTTGGCATTCCGCCGACGACGAGGTAGGTTTTGTATAGGTCCATTGCTTGTTCATGGAGTGAAAATGGCATGAATTCTGAGTAGGCTTCTTTGATTAGTTGACATATTTGATCATGTCCAGTTGCCCAAAGAAATTCTTCGAAGTCTAGGGGGTACATAGTCATGATGTCCACTTTTCCTACGGGGAATGAGTATTTTTCACGATTTATTGTAACGCCTAAAAGGCTGCCAGCTGCTATGATGTGATATTCTGGCGTTTTTTCACAAAAATATTTTAATGAAGTCAATGCGCGTTCTAGGGCTTGTATTTCGTCAAAAATAATCAAGGTGTCTTTTGGAAAGATAGTTTGACCGCTAATAACAGATAGTTCTCTAATGATACGGTTTGGATCCAAATCGCGTTCAAAAACAGAGGCAATCTCTGTTGAGTCTTCCATGTTGAAGTATGCTGTGTTTTTGTAGTGTTTTTTACCAAAGGATAGAGTTGTGTGAGTTTTGCCTACTTGTCGGGCTCCATGTAGGATAAGGGGCATTCGTCTCGGTTTTTTCTTCCATAAGAGCAGTTCATCTAACATTTTACGTTCCATAAAGTGTCACCTCACTACACTTATTATACCCAACTTTTGTAAAAATGCAACATTTTTATCTTTATTTTAAGATTATGATGTCTGTATACACAGCGCCACGGACTCTGTGGCGCTGTGATGGGGAGACACGACACTCAATTTTTTTTCTGAGTGTCTGTGCTATTCGCATTTAGTTCTTCGGATATTTCAAATGAGAGGTTATCGGTTGGGATTAGGTTTATTTTTGTTTTCGGCCTTTTTGGTTGCACTTCATATCGGGCGTTTTCTTGCATTTTGCCTACAATTAAAGCGCTATATGTGATGATGACTGATGTAGCGATGATGATTCCAGCAATTATTATCATGATGGTTTGTGTGCTCCTTTTGAAATATGTTTTTCTTAGGAGTTATTATATGCTGAAATTTGTAGAATTATTCGAAATTTTAAAAAGAGGTGTAGTTAAAAATCCTGTGTACCCAACGAAAATTTGGAGCACACAGGATTTTTTGTTTAATTTTCTAGCAGCGTATTGAGTTCGTTTTTGATTTTATTAACGCGTTCTAATGATTCAGCCTCTGATTTACTTACGATACTGATGTAAATTTTAAGCTTGGGCTCGGTTCCTGATGGTCGCAAGGCAAACCACGACCCGTCTTCCAGGATGTACTTTAAAACGTTAGATTTTGGCAATGCGATTTCGGTGACGCTACCCGTTTGTACATTTTTAGCGAGGCTACTTTGATAGTCTTCGATGCTTGCGATGTCTAGTCCAGCAATCGATGTTAGAGGATTGTCTCTAAATTTTGACATAATGGCTTCGATTTTTTCTGCACCGTCAGCGCCAGTTAGGGTGAGATTGATTAAGTCCTCTTTGTAAAAGCCGTATTCGCCATATAGTTTCTGAAGAACATCAAATAATGATTGCCCGCTTTGCGCATAGAAGGCGGCCATTTCTGCACACATTAAAACCGCTTGTACAGCGTCTTTGTCGCGCACGAAGTCTTTGACCACATAACCATAAGACTCTTCATAACCGAACAAAAATTCTTCATCTGTGCCTTCCATTAATCTTGCTTTTTCGCCGATGAATTTAAAACCAGTTAGGGTTGAATGCGTGCCTACTCCGTAGTCACGTCCTATGCTTGACCCGAGCTTTGATGTGACAATGGTGTCAAAAATTTTCCCGTTTTTAGGTAGTGTTCCATTTGTTTTTCGTTGTTCTAAAATATAATGGATCATCAAAGCGCCGGTCTGATTTCCAGTAAGGATAACGTATTTTCCTTCGTTATTTTTAACAGCAATACCAACACGGTCTGCATCAGGATCGGTAGCAATCAAAAGGTCTGCATTAACTTTTTTGCCTTGCTCAATTGCGAGTTCAAATGCTTCATGGGATTCTGGATTTGGCGATGGACAAGCAGAAAAATTTGGATCCACAATCATTTGCTCAGCAACTAGATGAACATTTGAATAACCACATTCAGAAAGAATTTTTGGGATTAGGCTCTCACCAGTTCCATGGAGTGGTGTATAGATAATTCTTAGATCATCTTTATTGATATTTGGATTTAGTTGGATTGTTTTAACAGCTTTGAGGTAAACATCGTCTATTTCGGTGTGAATTGATTTAATGAGATTATCATTTGCCTGAATGTTGATGTCAAAGATGTTCTGAACGTCATTAACAAGTGCAGTTACTTTGTCTGCATCTTCGGGCATGAGTTGTGCACCATTGTCATTATAGATTTTGTAGCCATTGTACTCAGGTGGGTTGTGAGAGGCTGTAATCATGATTCCACCAGCAGCTTTTAGGTGACGTACAGCAAAAGAAAGTTCTGGTGTTGGTCGTAGCTCATCAAATAGGTAAGCTTTGATACCAAATGAAGACATGACTTGCGCAGATTCAAGGGCAAATTCTTTTGACATATGGCGGTTGTCGAATGCGATGACAACGCCTCGTGTTTTGACATCCACAACACTAGCCAATAAGAATTTTGCAAAGCCGATATTAGCTTTACGAATGGTGTAAAGGTTCATCCGATTTGTTCCCGCTCCAATTACACCTCGCATTCCAGCTGTTTGGAATTCTAAGTTTTTATAGAACGCATCTTTAATTTCTGTTTCTGTCATATCAAGAAGTTCTTGTTTCAGGTTTGGTGCTAAATTTTCAACACGTATCCATGAGTCATATGATTTTTTATAGTCCATTATTTTCACTCCGACAAATTTATTTATATGAATCTATTTTATCATAGTTTTCGATATTTTGAAATTAAAATTCAAATTTCTTTTTCGAAATATAATTGAAAAGGTTGTTATACAGCGTTAAAAGCCCATCTTCATTAAAAACTAAAATTTTTATAATGAGAATCAGTTCCGAGAAAGCTTTACGAGTGGGCTTTAGAACCTAATTTTCGAATTAATTGACACAAAATTAACGTTTCGGTAATGGATTTCTCGAATTTCCTAATGTCACTAAAAATTTTTAACTTTTGGCTCTATAGACTTTCAAAAGCACTGTACTGTAACTTGAAAAAACTATATATTTTGATATAATAGTTTCATACACTTATTGGGTGTGGTTATTGATAGACGGAAAGGTACTCAAGAGGTCCAAGAGGATGCCCTGGAACGGTATTAGGCCGAGTGATCGGTGCGAGGGTTCGAATCCCTTCCTTTCCGCCACTAATTAGGAATAGGTAGTATTAAATGGAAAAAACGCTGGTACTACGGCGTTTTTATTTTTGTCTTTATGATGGAATGGTGGATAGGTTATATTTAATTAGACAAAATAGAAAGAAAATGTCTTATTAAACTTTTATATAAACAAATTGATGATGTAAAGGGATTTACGCAAAAACAATTTGATAAAATCATGGAAGAGTATCCTACCTTGATAAGCGATGCAGACTATTATAATTATATAGTCGACGTTAAAATCAAGCAGGCTGGTAGGCAACGTGAGTTAGAGTCTGACAGAGACCCAGATGATATATTAACAGAGATTGAGGGCGCTGAATAAGCGTTTTTGTTTTGAGCAATAAAAAAGCATTCTGCCAAGTACCGAAAATTATTATTCTAAGACCTTTCTAATTTAGCTGCCCAGTTGCGTTTTTATTCGATTTGCTGTAAAATAATTCTAATGGCATTTAACGTGGCATTCAGTTGTTAAGGATTTATGTTTAAAATGCCTATAAATGCTGATGTTATGCAATTTTGGCGGAATCTTTGTTCGAATCCCTTCTTTTCCGTTATTTATAATTAATACTAATTAACTTTTAAAATATCACCAAAACTCGCTCTTTTTCATCAGGACGCTGTCATCACCTTGCTCACGTACCCTCTAGGTATGCTACGCAGAAAAATGATTCCCAGTTCCTAATAAAAAATAGCATCATTTTAGTACCATTTTAAAAGCGAATTTATGATATGATATTTTTGATATTTGCAACGCAAGTATCTTTGAAAGAAATTTTTTGACGTTTGCATAGCAAACGCCTTTAGAAAGTGTTTGAGGGTTGTTTATGGAAGAGACGAAGCAAGTTTTGAATCAGTTGTTTGTTGATGTTTTCAACCAGTTTTTGGCGCTTGAGGATCGTGTGGTTGCAAAAGGTAGCGGTTACAAAATCAGCATGACTGAGACGCATGTATTAGATGCGATTGATAAGTGTGATTTACCAACGATGGGTGCAGTGGCAAGTAGGTTGTCAGTAACACCTGGGACGCTTACGACATCGGTGAATAAGTTGATTGATAAGGATTTTGTGACAAGGGCGCGGGATCTTGATGATCGTCGTATTGTGACGCTTAGCTTGACGGATAGAGGCCGAGAGGTTTGCAAGTTGCATGAGGAGTTTCATGAGGAATTGATGGAAGTGGCTTTGAAAGATTTGGAAAATCGTGATGATTTGATGAAGGCTTTGGAAAGTATTAATAGGTTTTTTCAAAATTTGCGTGAGAAGCACGATATTAATAATAAATAGGGGATGACTTGTTTTGGTAGTGGTGCAAAGGAAAAAAAGAGATAGACGTCGGAAAAAGAAAAATCCAATCCTATTTTTAATTTTATTAAATGCGATTTTATGGGGGAGTGGATTATATTTGTGGTATTTGGAAGTTAGTACGCCCACTGTCCCTGGTGATGAGGGAAGCACAGGTCAAAGGTGGACTTATGATACGCTTGTGACTCGCTTACCAGATTTTAATGAGACTCATGCCTTCGCGCCTTATGAAGTTGATGTCCAGCTAGGTAGTGCAAACGTTTTACTTATCAATTTATCGACGAATGAGGTTATTTTTTCCCAAAATGCTAGGGCTCGTGCGTATCCAGCGTCTTTAACGAAAATCATGACGGTTCTTCTTGGGATTGAACACGCGACTGATGATGAATTGACGGTCGTTGCAGATTTTAATGAACTGTTCTTAGAAGGGGCGGCGATGGCAGGGTTCATATACGGGGAAACACGCACACTTGATGAGGTTCTTCATGGCACAATGCTTCCATCAGGAGCCGATGCAACATCAACGCTTGCTCATCATATTTCAGGTTCATACGAGGGATTTATCGCACTTATGAATGAAAAGGCACGTGAAATCGGGATGGAAGATACGCATTTCATGAATGCCTCGGGATTGCATCATCCAGAACATTACTCGACTGCTATGGACATGGCAATATTATTTAGACACGCGCTCCAGTATGAGCAATTTCGCCAAATTATAACGACGGAATCATATGACATTGTGCTTGGCGACGGACGTTCTCACACGATGTTCAATACCATGAATCTTTTGATGTTTGATACCATGTTTTTAGGCGGTGAAATTCTGGGCGGCAAAGATGGTTACACGCACGAAGCGTTATGGTGCTTGGCAAGCCTTGCGACCGACGGTATAGACGAATACATCCTAATCACCATGAATGCCGAGCAGTTGCATGGTCATATATTCGATGCCTTTGATGCTTATGAGTATTTTTTGAATCGGTAAATAACATATAAAAATTATTGCTGAAAGAAAATAAAATGAACGCAAATGAACTATTACAACAAATGAATCAATTAAATAACGTTGAAACTATATCAACTACATTCTCTTAAAGCGTAAAATAGGCAGTCTAAATTCAAATGATATGAAGCGGATAAATGAAACAATAAAAAAATATTTTTCTCTCCATGATTAAGATAAGCAAACTTTTTCTAATGGCCATGATGTTGGAATAAATTCCACCACCATGGTCTTTTTCTTAGCGTCCGTCCCTTACCTATGAGCTGGAACTAGGACAGACGCTGTCCTCAATTAACGCGAAATATGATGTATAAAGCAGAAAGATGCATGTTTGTACCCATTTGAAGAGAAGTATAAATAGGCTATTGAAATTTTTATTTAGAACTGCTATAATAGATTCAATTGAATATCTGTGATCAAAACACTTAAAAATTTATTTTTAAAACACTATCTTTGCTCGATTGTACTGCGCTAGTTTCTGCTGGCGGTACGGACCTCTGGGTACGCGCCGTCGTAATTGCCTTGTATATCGAGTAAATCTGGCATTTTATTTAATAGATTTTCAAGTGCCTTGACCACGTTTCTCTTTGATAAGTTAGAGGAGCGTGTCTAATGAGTAGCAACTTCGAGAGTGACGCCTAAGACGAGTTGTGAAAGGTAGATATGCCGAAGCGAAGCATTTGTCGTAAATGTTTTTGTTGGGGTTAGCGTTAATAGCGCTAACACTGTCGCCAATATTTTGGCGGAGCACTTTCGTCTCAAGGAGTTAAATAACACTCCCTTTTTAATTTTGGGCAGCGTCGATTTAACTCGTGACGCTGCTTTTTTATGTAGATTAGCAGAACGAAGTGATGCGTAGTTCAGGGTTATCCTGACAGGATTTTGCGTAGAATTAATACGAATTCGCATTTAAAATCTTACTAAAACCTGACCTTTGCAACCTATACTTTGTCAGAACTTAGCACATGCTAATTGAAGCCTAAAACCACCATTATTTGTGATGATTTTCCCATTCTACGTTGTCGGCTCGGACTTACGTACTCTTCAAGTACGCCGCGCCCTGCGTCTTCAAGTAAAGGGTAAAAGTGGAGACGAATGTATCAGACTTCCGCAGAATTTTGAGATTTTCATTTTTAAATCAAAGATTTACAAAATGGAAATGAGAAATTTAAGGAAGGTTATGAGTCGAAGCTAGACAAGCTACGAGCTGAAACTGGATAATGAAAAAATCATCTACAACTAATAGCGGTTTCAGAGCGCAATGAGTATGATGTACCTTCTGGGTACGCCACGCTAAATTCTTCCTCGTCTAGATTGAAAAATTCTGCGTTTTAGATACAGATTTTAAACACGAATTAGTATAAGAGATATTTGATTGAAGTATTTTTCAAAAAAGAGGAGTGTTTTTATCATGGAAAATTTGTCAAGAAAGTATGGTCTTGTGACCGCCATTTGTTTAGTTGTTGGGGCCGTTATTGGGAGTGGAATCTTTTTTGTTAATGAAACTATTTTCGGAAGAGTTGGCGGCAATTTAATGGAAGCTGTCATTGCTTGGCTTGTTGGTGGCGCGATTATGTTTGTGATGATGTGGGTGTGGGGGCAGCTTGCGGGTTCATCGAATGGGATGGGCGGTTTGATGGAGTATACGGATGAGTTGCTTGGGAAAAATTATTCGTATTTTCTTGGTTGGTTTCTAGGGACGATTCTTTATCCGTCATTTGTTGCGGTGCTTGCGTGGGTGACGGCGCGGTTTACGGGAACGCTTTTGGGATGGGAGCAGGTCAATACAGGTGGATCCGTTTGGATGCTAGCTGGTGTTTATTTGGTGGGGATTTATGTGATGAATGTTCTGTCGCCTAAAGTGGCTGGATATTTCCAGGTTAGTACGACGTTTATTAAGGTGATTCCGCTTATTTTGATGGGGGTTGTGGGACTTATTGCTGGTTTTGCAAATGGGACGACTGTTGAGAATTTGACATTTGTTGTGGCAGAGCCTGTGTCAAATCCGTTGTTTTACGCCATTTTATCGACTGTGTTTGCTTATGCAGGCAGCGAGGAAGTGCTCATGATGAGCAGCGAGATAAGGGACAGACAGAAAAATTTACCACGTGCGATTATTATAGGTTCAATTATCATTATTGCCATCTATATCATCTATACAATCGGCGTTTTTGGAGCTATTGATGTGGAGACACTTTCTACGGCTGGTGGTGTTACAGCAGCTTTCCAAAATGTGTTTGGGGCGGCATTTGGTAACATCTTGACTGTTTTTGTGATTATTTCTTGTCTGGGTGCCATGAACAGTGCGATGATGGCTGGGAGTCGTGCTTTCTACGCGCTAGCTATCAGAGGGAAAGGGCCGAGTCCAGAGTACGTGAAGCAGGTTGATGCGAAGACGGATATGCCACCGACAAGCGCGGCGATGTCTTTACTCTTTTGCGGGATTATCTTCTTCATCGTATTCGCGAATGCACATGACCCAGGTTATCATGCTAGATGGTTTGGTGATATTAATTTCGCGGTCTCAAGTCTTGCACCCGTGACGTTGATGGGATTCTATATCCCCGTTTTCATCGCAGTAATGGTTAAAAAGACGACTTGGAATCCACTGAATCGCTTTGTGATGCCAACGCTTTCAATTGCAGGCGCAGGCGCTCTGATTTATATGGTTTTCTACACAAACGCGCTCGGCGCCATGTGGTATCTTGCTTTCTTTGCCGTATTAATGTTAATTGCTGCATTTTTTCAAAAAACGAAAACTTCAAATGGCGCACGTAACTAACGTTACGGCGTCTTCTTCATTTCAAAGCGAAATATTTTTGTACCAGCAAAGTCACTAATACGAATTAGCATAAGACGCCCGACAGGCGTCATTTTCAGGTTCTATAACTTGTATCTTCTTCGTAAAATGTACGACGGGGGGATTTTTATGTGTGGATTTGTGGCGCTGATGAAGAAGAGGATAACGAAGGTTGATAAGCAGCTCATTAGGGATGCGACTCGGACGTTGATGCATAGAGGTCCAGATGCCGAGGCGTTTAGTTTTTCAAAGTGTATCGGGTTTGGGTTCAGGCGGCTTAGTATTATGGAGCACGAGGCTGGCGCACAGCCGTTTAAATCACGATGTGGACGATATGAAACGGTGTTTAATGGTGAGATTTATAATTATTTGGAGTTACGTGTTAAGCTTGAGAAGGCGGGGAAAACATTCAAAACGAATTCTGAGGTAGAGATTGTAACAGAGTTGTACAAGCAGATAGGTAATGACTTTGCTCGTGAGCTCAGGGGGATGTTTTCGATTGTCATCTTTGACCATACGTTGAAGTCATTGGTTGCTGTTCGCGATGGTTTTGGTATTAAGCCGCTTTATTATAAGTTGAAAGATGACGACCTTTACCTCATGTCTGAGCTTAAAGTTTTACGCAGGGAAAAGGGAACGTCGGGCAAGCAACTTAATAAGGCGGGGTTGGGAGATTATTTCACATTCCAATATATACCAGAGCCTGATACGTTTTTGAATGGTGTGCGATCGCTCGAAGCGGGTCATTTGCTAACTTATGATTTCACAGATGGACTACGAGTGAGGCGCCTCTTTGATAAGAAAATCTTTCCGAATGTGTATATCTCTAACATCAGCGCCGAAATTTTGCGCGAGGTTGTCACTGAATCCATCCATGCGCATATGATGAGTGACGTTGAAGTTGGGTGCTTTTTATCAGGTGGCATTGATTCAACGATTACAACAACCATCGCAAG
>JGI990J12352_1000272_pt1 | contig 12068 bp, 12 predicted proteins | sample Intmic4MA4BA4MSA_FD_12352 | JGI IMG/M metagenome (IMG submission 12352) | reverse complement strand
CAAGGGCAATGACCGCTAAACAATACCTAAAACAAGCCTTTTTTACGAACCAAAGTATAAATGATAGCTTGTTAGAGTTAGAGAGGTTGCGGACGATAGCCTACTCAATAGGAGCAGTTGACACCTCTAAGGATAAAGTTAAAACTGGTAAAGTTTCCGATATTGTCGGTGGTGCTGTACCAGCAATCGTTGACCTTGAAAAAGAAATAAACGAAAAAATCAGAGAATACAGAGTAAAAAAGCAAGAAATTGAAAGCACAATTGATAAAGTTGCAGATTGTAAAGTTCGAGCAGTACTCCTGAAACGATATATTTATTTTTACAAGTGGGATGATATTGCCAATAGCTTAAATAAAACAGTACAACGTGTTTACCAGCTACATAGAGCAGGCTTAGAAGAAATCGGAAAACTTATAGTAAATTATAGTAAGTTATAGCGCATTATAGTAAAAAATATGCTTTAATATATAAGTAAAGTTATCCACACAACGGAAGGGGACGGCATTATGGCACGTTTAACACAGAAACAGTAAAGATTTGTAGACGAATATTTAATAAAAATGTCGGCAAGGAAACCCGAAACTTTAGTTGAGGGTTGTTGACTGCATCTAGCCGTAAAGGTTAGGCGTTTTTTGCATGAGGTGAACCCGTGGACGAAGTAGAAAACCTCAAACGCACAGGGGACAAGCGTAAATTTTATGATAGTCCGGGATGGAGGCGAGTACGCCGGGAAGCTCTTACACGTGACCGCAACGCTTGTATTTGCTGTAAAGATAAAGGCAAGTACACCAGAGCCAATACAGTACACCACGTAAAAGAAATAAAAGATGTACCTGATTTAGCATTGACATTAGCTAACCTACAATCCGTATGCCATGCTTGCCACGAATCTATCCACGATAGGAACGCAAGCAAAAGGAAGCTCAGCAAAGTGTATTGGCCAGAGCAGTGGTAGCAAGGGAGGCAAGCCTGTGCAAGCCCCCCGGGTCGTGGGAATCGGCCTCCGCCCCGGGACACGTAACCGGGGTATAGTCCAGGCTTCGGAGATTTTTTCAAAATCTCTCCAGCTCAAAAAAATTCGCCGATATTTGCGCTGATTTGTCTCAGATTGCAGAGATGTGGAAAGGAGATGCCGAAGTATGGGCGCAAAAGGAAAAAGCAAGGCAACAATGCAGGATTTAAGCGCAGTGGAGGCTCTTGCCCGAGATGGAGCTACCGACGCACAGATTGCAAAATACATAGGCGTTTCCACCTCCACACTGTATGTCTGGAAGCAAAAATTCCCGGAGTTTTCGGAGGCCATAAAAAGAGGCAAAGAAATCTCCGATTATACAGCGGAAACTGCCTTGTTTGTAGCTGCTACCGGATATAGGTATGAGGAAATTACTAAGGAGCCTATTTTAGACCACAATACTAAGCGGCCTCTGTTGGATGATAACGGTGAGCCTATACTTGTAGTTACAAAGATAGTGGATAAGGTAGCCCATCCCAATACCACGGCTCTTATATATTGGCTAAAGAACCGCAAGCCGGAGGCATGGCGCGACCGCAAAGGCGGCGCAGATGCGACAGTAGTAAGAAGTGACGAAAATGACTGGGAAATTTAAAGGATTAGTTTACAAAACACATCCATACATTGAGGATTATTTTAAACTAATGGATGATGGTTTGATTGTATGCAAAGAACAAATAGAACTTAGAACGTATTTAACCAAGAAGCTGGCAGAGCCGGGAATATATATTAACCATGCCAAAATCGAAAAGGTTGTAGCTATAAAGGAACACCACTTTTATCCTGCCTTTCCGTTCCAGAAATTTATAGACTGTTTTGTATACGGTGTATTTTGCGATGACGGCTCGTTGATGTTTAATCGGTATTTTCTGATGATGGGCAGAGGTAACGGAAAAAACGGATATGTTTCCCCTAACGCTTGGTACATGACTACTAGTGGGCATGGCGTTAGAAACTATAATATTGAGATAGTTGCCAATAGCGAAAAACAGGTAAAAACCTCCTTTGACGATGTTGTGTCTATGCTGGAGCATCCAAAATTTAATGATAAAATGAAACGGAAATACCACTGGACAAAAGAGGAGGTTAAAAGTAAGGCCACAAACGCTATAATAAGGTGGCACACGTCCAATGCCAAGACCAAAGATTCTTTGCGAAGCGGCTGCGTCATTTTCGATGAGATACACCAGTACGAAAATTACGACCAGATAAATGTGTTTACCACGGGGTTAGGAAAAATACCATGCCGCCGAGAATTTATGATTACCACGGACGGCTTTGTTAGAGGCGCAGTGTTAGACGATTTTAAAGAGGAAGCCAAAGAAACCTTTGCCGGGGAACGTCCCAATACAAGGACGTTCTTTTTTATATGTAAATTGGACAATAAAGAAGAAACAGATAATCCGAATATGTGGGTAAAGGCCAATCCTGCTTTACCTTACATGCCGGAATTGCTAAAGACCATCCAACAAGAATACGAAAGTGGTATAAATAATCCGGAGTTACGCCGGGGATTTTTAACTAAACGCATGAATCTACCATCTCAAGATGCAGCAATACAGGTAACGGATTACGAAAATTTACAGGCCATAAATAAAATACCGCTGCCGGATTTAACCGGATGGCCATGCATTGGAGGTTTGGATTTTGCTGAAACTTCCGACTATGCAGGATGCGGTCTGCTATTTCGCAAATTGGAAAAATATATATGGCTGCATCACTCTTTTGTGTGCAATAATAGCCTGCTAAAAGCCAAACCTAAGCGGTTTAATGTCTGGGAGGCAGAGAAACAAGGTTGGTGTACCATCGTGTACGAGCCTTTTATAAAAGCAGAAACGATAGCCGACTGGTTTTTAGAGCAAGGACGTAACTATGCGCTGCAAGGCGTGGCCATTGATAAATTTCGTGAAATGATTGTAAAGGACGCTTTTTTACGTGCCGGCATTCCTGTGGGAACAGTAAGGACGGGGCCGTATACTCATGCGCAAATTGCACCGCTAATTGACGTGCTGTTTGCAGAACGTAATATTCTTTATGGGCCCGACAGGATGATGAACTGGTATATAAACAACACATGCAAAGAGTACGACAAAAAAGGAAACGTGTCCTATAAAAAGATTGAGCCTATCCGTAGAAAAAATGATGGTTTTATGGCCTTTGTTTCAGCGATGAGCAGTAACCTTGTTAGCACATTGCCTACGGGAGAGCCTGTAAATTACGAAGATATACAAGCATATGTGTATTAGAGCATGCCGCCTCTATAAAAACGGACGGATTGTATATTTTAAATAGGTTTGAGGTAACGGGGGTTGGATGTGAAGATCCTAAATAAAATCAAACGGCTATTTAGACTGGATGGAACAGGCCTGCCCGGCTTGGTAGAGTTAGGACTGTCCGCTGAACTTAGCTATAAAAAACTAGCGGTGGATTCTTGCGTTAACTTGATTGCGTCCACTTTAGCCGGGTGTGAGTTTGTTACATTCGAAGAAGGCAGAGAAGTGCGCAAAGATAATTATTATCTGCTTAACGTGCGTCCCAATATAAACCAAAGCGGCGGAGTTTTTTGGCGCAGTGCTGTTTCTAAATTACTTAAGGCCAACGAAGTTTTAATAATAATGCAAGATAATAATTTATACGTGGCCGATAGTTTTTCCGTAGAAAAATATGCTGTTTATCCTAACATATACGATAATGTTACCGTAGGAAGCCTAAGTTTTAACCGAAGCTTCCACGGGGATGATGTGTTGCATATAAAATTAAATGACGAAAATATCCGAAGGCTGATAGATGGGATTTATGCTGATTATGGCAAGCTGATAGCCTCTGCTGTCGGCGTGTATAAGCGTAAAAACGCTTTACGCTTGCTGGTAGAAGAACCGGCAGTATCTAGCATGCAAGAAGAAGAGAGAAAAAAACGTAAAAATCTGTACGAAAAGGATTTCCGCACCTGGATTGAGGCTGATGGAGTCGGGGCGGTTCTTCCTCTGCCGCTAGGGATGAAGGTTCACGAACGGGCAAATAGCGACCGTATACAGCATACAAGCAGAGATATGCGTGCCTTAATAGACGACATAATGGATTATGCGGCCACGGCCTACAAAGTGCCTGTTCGCTTGCTAAAAGGCGATGTAGCCGAACTTAACCAGGCAGTAAATGCACTGATAATATTTACCATAAAGCCGTTGGCAAAGTTAATCACGGACGAAATCAATGCCAAAATGTACAGCAAGGCCGGGTATCTGCGGCGTACCTATGTAAAGATTAACACAAGGCGCATAGCTATGGTTGATGTTGCTACCTATGCTACCGCAGCAGATAAACTTTTTGCCGCAGGTATTGCTACTGTTAACGATAACCGCCGTCTGCTGGATATGGAACCTGTAGAAGAAGCCTGGGCTAATAAGCATTTTGTAACTAAAAACTACAGCGACATTACCCAAGTAGGGCGACTGGAGGGAGGTAAAAACAGTGAAACCAATACAAAAACGCTTTGATTTATCGGTAAGCCCGGATAACTCTGATGTTACAGTAGTATACCTTTACGGATATGTGACAAGTCAGCATTATTGGGACGAACAGGAATGTATTGCGACTAAAGATGTGAGGCAGGCCTTGTTGGGTATAAAAACTACAGAAATACACTTGCACATCAACAGCCCCGGCGGAAATGCATTTGATGGTATAGCCATACACAACCTACTGAAACACCATCCGGCCAAGGTAACGGCATATATAGACGGCATAGCCGCCAGCGCAGCAAGTGTAATAGCCATGGGAGCTAACGAGATTATAATGCCTAAAAATTCTATGCTGATGATACATTGTGCTTCTACTTTTGCGTATGGCAATGCCGCAGAATTACGCAAGGAAGCGGATACACTGGAAAAGGTGGATACTGCCGTAGCCAATAGTTATAAAGTCAGATTCGTAGGTACGGACGAGGAATTGGCCGCACTGTTAGCAGACGAAACATGGCTAACCGCTAACGAAGCCTTGGCTTTAGGCTTATGCAACAGCATATTAGAAGAATCGGAGGCCGAACCACAGCCACCTAAAAATGCAATATTGCAAAAATACGGATGCAAAAGTAAAGAAGAACTTATAACCAAGCCACAGGCAAAGTTAAATTTATCTAACTGTCTGGAGGCTTTTTTAAATGGCGTAGGAGGCTGCAGCAGCGATGAAAAATTTAGACCAGCAAAAAGAAGAACTTAAGAACAGTTTAAAAGCTGCATTTGACAGCGGAGAAGAAGAGCAGATTATATCTGCTATAGCCGCACTGAGCGAAAATATCCAGACGGGCATTTTGGAAGAAGCAAATAAAATTGCCTTTGGAGCGACTAAGGACTATGCGGCTCTGGCGGCCAGAGGATTAAAGTCTCTAACAGAAGCAGAGACTAAATATTACAACGCTATTATCGAACGTGGTGTATCCGGTAACGTGGATGGAAGTGCCTTTGCAGATGCAGAAACAATCCCACCTCCAACTATAATTAATAGAGTTTTTGAGGACTTGGCAAGAGAACGGGAACTTTTACGGTTGATTAACTTCCGACCTGCCGCTGCTACTACGGAGTGGTTAATGAGAGTGGATAACAAAGTTCCTATGGCTTTTTGGAGCGACTTAAACGCACCATCACAAGAACTTATGAGTAAAGGTTTTAGAACTGTGCAAATGATGCAAAACTTGTTGACTTGTTTTTTACCTGTCCACAAATCTATGTTAAATTTGGGACCCGAATGGCTAGACCGCTATGTTAGAGAGACACTAGCCGAAGCTATGGCTTATGGCTTAGAACATGGAATTGTAAACGGAGACGGAAACAGATGCCCTATTGGTATAACCCGAGATGTGAATGACGGCAACCATCCTCTAAAAAAAGCGGTTAAGTTGACAAATCTTGAACCTGCCACTTTAGGAAATAACATAATGAAACCTTTATCAAGAGATGGCCGCAGGACACCTAACAACATTATTTTGCTGGTTAATCCGTTAGATTATTGGGATAAAATTTTTGGTGCGACTAGTTACTTAAACGCCGTTGGAGAATATGTTCACGGCATTTTACCTATCCCGGCAAGATTTGTACTGTCTTCCGAGATGCCTAAAAATCACATAAGTGCAGGTGCGGCTGGTGATTATTTTATGGGGGCAGGTTTCGCCACAGGTATTGAATTTTCTGACGAGTATAGATTTGTAGAACGCCAGCGAGTTTACAAAACGGACATTGTAGCTAACGGTAGACCTATGGACAACGATTCCTTCTTATTGTTTGACATCAGCGAACTAGAAACCTCCTTAAAACTCGCTATCAAAATGCCCAGAAAGTGAGGCAGAGCATAAAAAAGCAACTGCTGGAAGAGGTAAAAGAAAAGCTGCGCATCACATGGCCGGAAGAAGATGTCCATGTGTGGCGGTTAGTAGAGGCAGCGATAGCCGATTTAAGTCAACGCACGGGTCGGGAGCTTGATTTTTCCCGACCCGGTCCTGCTAAAACTCTAATGTTAGAGCATGTATTTTATAACTATAACAACGCTTTGCACGAGTTTTTATCCGCTTATTCCGGGGAACTTATGGCCTTGGCACTTAAAGCGGCTATGGAGGAGTTTAGCCGTGACTAATTTTCGGGATAACATTTTTTACCGTTTAAATGATGGAGTAATTTATATTTATGATGTGTGCGAAGCGGAAACACCGGGAGGCCTCAACAAAAGATTTATTACAAACGGCAGTAAATTTTTCTTCGAGGAAATAAATATTGCTGTAGATGATTACGAATCCGCTAAACATGATGGCGCAAAGCTAACTATGCGTATCCGCATATTAAGGCAAAATCAAATAACAACCGAAAAAATAGCACGAATTAACGGGAAGTATTACGGTATTTGGCGTGTGCGGAACGGCTTTAACCGCCACTATGTGCCTATCACAGATATTACTCTTAGAGCGGAAATTGGGAATGATGTTGATTTGCCGCAGGAAGAGTAAACTTTTATAGCAACACGCCATAATTATTTTTGAGGTGGCATAACGTGACGTTGATAGAATTTAGAAATCTCTTGCAAGAAACTTGTAACAACGTGGGTCATTTTAGAGCCCTTAACTCCGACATTCCAAGGATTATCTACAACGAGACAGGAAAAATTTACGAAGAGTTTGATAACAATGTGTTTAGTTTGGGCTGGAAAGTAGAGGTACATTTTTATACTCGCACAGAGTTTGACCCAATTGTAGAGCAATTGGAGAATTTGTTTAACAAAAATAATATAGGTTTTAGGTTATTGGAAATAAAATATGGATGGACAGAGGTAAAAGCCAATGCTGACAGCAATGCAGTGGCACAAAACGAATTAATCTATTATTTGTTTGAGTGCGCGGTGCCGGAATGACCTGTAAAACCCTTACAGTAGAGTATATAAAGGACTTTACGTCCGAAGCAGTACCTAAGATGATTGGCGCAGGTATGGGAGTACTACTCCCGGCGGTGGAAAAAGCTCTTGACCGAGCTGTAGGAAATCCGGCTTACCTACTCCATAACAGCGAAAGTACGGGCAGCCTGTTTAACTCCATAAGTGTGTCCAACTCGTTTATTAGAGACAACGGCACTCGCTTTTTTGCCAATGTATATTTTAAAGGTGAAGACGACCGTAAAAATCCCATACGCCAAGGAGAAAAGGCCGCATATCTTAACTATGGCACAGGAAGCCGTAAAACAACCAACGGCGAATATCGCGGCTCAACCCATAAAACAGACTTTGCACCTAAAGCGGCGGCAAGCTCAAAAAAAGAAGTGTATACGGTAATGGAAGCAGTATTAGAACGCGAACTTAGAGAGGAAAATAATAATGGGAAATAACAGTGCTGTAAATCCAATTATAGGCGTGGATATGGCCCACTATGCCATACTTGATTTTGACCCGCTGCCCTCAGTCGGTACAGGGTCTCTCCTTCCGATATATAGAGAGCCGATATCTCTACCCAATGTGCGCAGCATAGGCATTGGCTCGACAGATACATCTGCTACAGAGTACTACGACAACGCACCAAGAATTGTTATCATGGCCAAAAGCGATAAAACTCTAAACTTTACGAGAGCCAGCTTTACTAACGAAGAAAAGAGATCTCTTTTAGGCTGGAAGCGTACCGAAGATGGCTCAACATTCGAAACTGGCGACAGTTTGCCACCTTATATAGCTTTTGCTTTCCGGCGGCTTAAATACGGTGGTCATTACGACTACGTTTGGTATCTAAAAGGTATAATGGCTTTAAACCAATTAGATTCCGAAACTCGCCAAGCCACGATAACAGTCCAAAACCTTACTATGACAGGGACCTTTATAACTCGCCAATGCGATAATGCCTATGTAATTACAAAGGCTACAGACGACCCGGGTTTTGAGCCTGGCTCGGTTAAGGATTGGTTTACTGCAGGTACTATCAACAGGTTAATGACAGAAGCCGGAGCGACCCCACGTCAAGCACCAGGCAAGGCTGTAAACGTTGGGAAATAATAAGGAAGTCTTTAACGGGAAAGATATTTTTGTGCTTTTGGACAAACCGTATTTACTCAAATTTACTTTAGCCGTTGTATATAAGTTGGAAGAGATATACGGAACAATGACCGCCGCTTTGGAAAGCCTGTTTAACGAAGATACTGAACAGGCAATACAAACGGCGACTGTCTTTTTACAGCTGATTACTAAGGCAAAGCCGGAGGTTATTGGGCAAGCTCTTGATGCCAAAGTTTTTGAGGCTGTATCAGCTGCTTTACGGCGTGACTTTCCAGATAAAAAAGACGAAGAGGAAGCAAAAGAGAATAGCAACGACTGGGACAATTTATACTATATGGGACGATACCTGTTATGCATGAGTGATAACGAATTTTGGCATTGTAGTCCAAGGCGGTTTTTTAAACTGCTCTATCTATGGGGAATACATCACAAAATGATTGAGCCAGAACAAGAAATTTATAACGGTAATCTTACTTATTTTTAAAATTGTTGGAGTAAAGTTAACTTAACTTTACTCCAACAGCTTAAACCCGTTGGCGGTTTTCCAATACCCAAAAATAGAAATGAGGAATCCCCGTGGCCGGAATAAACGTTCCCATAAGAGTAGAAGCCAAACAAGCCCGGCAGGAAATATCAGCCTTTAACAAAGAAATGCGACACGTCCGGGATATTTCCAACCTAACAACAAAAGAGCTGGAAGCCCAAGGAAACCAAGTTGAGGCCGTGGCAACTAAACAACAATCCTTTAGCGAACAGCTTCGCATACAAACAGAAATTACAGACAGGTACAAAGTAGGCTTGCAGGCATCTAAAGAAACCTTGGAAGAAAAAAGAAAAGAACTAGAATCCTCTACAGCAGCTTGGGAAGCCGGAAAGTTGACAATGGCTGAAAATAGTACAGAACTAAAAACTCTTGAAAAAACGGTGGCTCAATCCACTAAACATTTTGATGCAGCCTCCCAACGTGTAACAGAGTGGGGACGGGGTCTGGAAAAATCTGAGGCACAAGGAAGACTATTGCAGGCCACAGTAGAAAACACTACCCAAGGTATACAGACTCAAAGTGAGGCTATGAGTGCTTTTGGTGAGGTATTGAGAGCTAATCTTGTAGCCGATGCTCTTATTGGGAGTTTTAATCGTCTTATCGGAGGCATTGGCAGATATCTGACCCAAGGGGCTGTCATGGCAGAACAAATGTCTTTGTCACAATCCCAGCTTGCCCATGTTATGGGCAATACAATGGATGCTACCCAAGGACAGATAGATGCTATAAACCAACTTACCTCTGCACAACAGCAATTAGGCGTGGTATCTCAAACGGCTCAAGTTGCCGGAGCGCAGGAATTAGCTACCAACTTAGAAAACTACGAAACCTTAAAAAAATTAATTCCAGTTATGAACGACATGGCGGCACATCAATACGGCATAAACGCTAACACCCAAAACACTATTGGCCTCGCTTCGACTTTAGGCCGAGTTATGAATGGAAATGTACGGGCAATAGAAAGAATGGGTCACGCTTTTACAGAAGCCCAGGAAGCAATAATAAAGTACGGGACAGAAGCGGAACGGGCGGCGGTACTTGTAGAAGTTATATCTGCCAGTGTAGGCGGCATAAATCAGGCACTTGCAGATACCGAATTAGGACAACAGGCACAACTTAACATGGTTTTAGCCGAAACTCAAGAGCGCGTAGGCGATATATATAATTCGCTAAGGACACAGCTTGGCGCAGATGTACTTCCGGCAATAGAAGCCGTATTCAGTGAGATGTTGGAGTTTATAGAGAATAATCGTGACAGTATAGCCGGACTTATGGGCGTGCTGCAAGGATTGTTCTCTTTTTTCTTACAAAATTCCCGGATGGTAGTTGCTGCTTTAAGTAGTATCGGTGGCGGTATAGCAGCTATGCGCTTAACTGAAACAATTGCCAAAACACGGGAATGGATAACCGCCTTACAAGCGGCGGCGGCGGCAAAAACAACAACTATGGCCGCAACTACTGCCCAAACCGCGGCCACCCTTGCAAGTACAACCGCAATAAAAGCAAAAATAGTCACAGTTAAGGCTCTGACAGCGGCCATGTTAAAAAGTCCTTTTGCTGTAGGTGCTTTGCTGGTTGGTGGTGTTATGGCTGTTATACAGGTAGTAAGCCACCTTAACGGCCAATTTAAACGGCAGGCTCAATTAGTAAGAGACTTATCAGACGAATACCAAACGTTACAAAATGACCTTGACGGCACAGCACGTCAGATTACAAACGTATCTCGCCGTATAGACGAATTGCAATCAAAGGACACCTTAACATTAATCGAAAAAGAAGAACTAGCGGCACTGGAACAGGCCAATACCCGGCTGGAAACTCAATTGCAAATCCAACGGCAATTACAAGATTTGGCCGCACAGGACAGGGAACGAGAAACTATTGAGTTATTAATTTCCGGTAGGAATCCGGCTATAGAGCAGCTTACACGCCAAATAAAATTACATGACGAATTAACTCAGCGAATGGAGAAATTCCAAGAGAAACAGACACAACTTGCGGAATCAGGCTCTCACGATAATTGGGCTTTTGGTCTAACTGAAGAATGGATAGCCAATTATCAGGAACGGATTGTACAGCTTAGTCAAACCATTTTGGAAAAAGGTTCTCAAATGCACCAGTACAGGGGTTATCTTGTTGGCGTGGCAGATGGATACGAAGAGGTTGCTTTAGCTGTAGATAATGCTTTAGCCGTTTTCCAAAATTTTATGGATGCAAGAGATTTCGAGACGAATATTAATCAAACTGTAGATGGAGTAAAACAAGCTGTTGTCCAAACAGAAACATTAACAACAGCTTCTCAAGAAGTAGGCCGGGCGGTAAAGGATTTAATAGAAGCCTACCGCACCGGGGAAATGTCCAGCCGTGAGTATACCGAAGCATTGCAAAATCAATTAGCACAGGTAAAAGCCATAACTGCCGCTAATCCGAAGCTTGCCGACAGTTTCGCAATGGTAGCATATGTAATACAGCGGCAGCTTGCTAATTCTCCGAAATATTTACAAGGTTTACAGCAAATAACCTCCGAACTAGCCAGAGAAATAGATATGCTGCGTGGCGCACTAGACGAACAAACAGAATCCGGGGAACTTAATTTATCCACAGTAATGCGCCTGATAGAAGCCGGGTACGCCGCTGCACTACAGATAGACCAAGAAACCGGAGCTGTTATCCTTAATACTGATGCTTATATGCGGTTAATGGAAGCAAAACTAGCCTCCCACGAAGCCGAGCTTAAAATGGCAAGACTCCAAATCCAAAACCGTCTCGACCAGGAACGGGAGGCCACAAGGCGTTTAGCAGAAGAAACTCACCATCTAACACATGCCAAACTGGAAGCAGTACGGGCAAGCCGCATAGCAGAAGAAGCCGCACTAGCTGAAATTGCTGCGCTGGAGCATCAGATTAATATTATTAACCGTTTGCGTGCCAATCTTGATACTCCTCTATCTACAAGCCGACCCCAGACAAGCAGAGGCGGCACATCCAGTCGGCAGGCAG
>JGI990J12352_1000271_pt1 | contig 12104 bp, 10 predicted proteins | sample Intmic4MA4BA4MSA_FD_12352 | JGI IMG/M metagenome (IMG submission 12352) | reverse complement strand
ATCGGGCGATCACCACCATTCCCGCGGCCGAGCCGATCGGGCCGGGCCGTCTGTTTGACGTGATGGTAGTCGCACCCTGTACAGGCAATACGCTGGCGAAACTAGCAAGCGGCGTGACAGATACCGCAGTCACCATGGCCTGCAAGGCGCATCTCCGCAACGACTTACCTGTAGTCGTGGGGCTTTCCACCAACGATGGGCTGGCCGGCAACAGCTCGAATATTGGTCTTTTGCTGAATCGAAGGCTCTATTATTTTGTGCCGTTTTCACAAGATGACCCAACAGGAAAGCCAAATTCTCTCGTTGCAGATTTTGGGCGCATTGACGAGACGGCTACAGCCGCACTTGCAGGACAGCAAGTACAACCTATCTTGTTATGACGCTCGTTTTTTGAGCGTACTCTTCATTTGGTTTTTTTCGCGCATTCGAATTTAATTGAGCTTGCTCATGATAAATAAAAGCAACCATGGCGGCAGATACATTAAAGATGTCGCCATGGTTGCTTTTATTATTTTAATTATGATTATCGAAAAAAGACGAAAATGAAATATAATGAATTTTAAATACAATTATAATGCAATAAATTGTGGTTTTCTGACTGTTTGAAACGAAATCCGAAACAAATTGGAGCTAATGATGTTGACTGAAAAGGAATATAGATGTATAATTCGCATTAGTATATATTCATTGCTGAAATATGACAGGAGGCATGTGCCATGACCTGTGCAAAAGCATCTGTCCGGCTGGGAGCGCACCTGGATTTAGATCAATTTATACAAATCGCTCGTTTCGGGGCAGAGGTGACGTTTTCTGAAGACTACATAGCGCGTGTACGTGCATCTCGCGCTTTGATCGAACAAGCCATCGCCGAAGGGCGGGTCATGTATGGAGTTACAACGGGGTTTGGGGCGCTGAGTGATCGTGTTATCAGTACCGAGCAAGCGGCGCAGTTGCAGGAGAATATTATTCTCAGCCATGCTGTGTCCGTGGGTGCGCCGTTTTGTGAAGAACAAGCCCGCGGAACCATGCTCATGATTCTGCAAAACTTAGGTCAAGGAAAAAGCGGCGTTCGGATCGAACTGTTGGAGACCATCCGTCTCATGCTAAACGCTGGCGTTACACCGTGGATGCCACGGGAAGGGTCAGTGGGCTATCTAGCGCCGGAGGCACATTTTTCAGCCGTCCTGATCGGGAGAGGGCGTGCCTATTATCAAGGGGAACTCATGCCGGGCGCAAGGGCAATGGAACAGGCCGACATTCCGGTTCTGACCCTAGCTGCGAAGGAAGGGCTTGCCCTGATCTCCGGCACCACATCGGTTACGGCCTTGGGTGCGCTTGCGATATTTGACATGCTCAATGCGGCGAAATCCGCCGATATCATTGCCGGTGTTTCGTTAGAGGCCTTGCGCGGTGTGGTACAAGCCTTTGACAAACGGATTATGGACGCGCGTCCCCATCCCCATCAAGCGAAGGTTGCAGATAACGTCCGACGGATCATCGCAGGCTCTGGCGTGTTAGCGCATTACAAGGGAGAGCGTTTGCAAGACGCACTGAGCCTACGCTGTATCCCGCAACTGCATGGTGCGGCACGGCAAACGCTGGAGCAAGCGAAAGCAACGATTGAGATTGAGCTCAACAGCGCTTGCGATAACCCGCAAATTTTCAATGTTGACGGCAGACCCGATGTGATATCAGCCTGCAATGCAGATGCCTCTTACGTTGGACTGGCAATGGACACAGCCGCAATTGCGGCGACGATGCTCGCCAAGATGAGTGAGCGGCGGAATAATCGTTTCTTAGACGAGAACCTTTCAGGTTATCCGGCGCTTTTGGTGAAAAATCCGGGTTTAAATTCGGGTCTTATGATCCCGCAATATACGCAAGCGGGTCTTTTGGGGGATATGCGGATACTTTGCACGCCATCGGTCATCGACAATACGCCGACTTGCTGTAATCAGGAAGATTATGTGTCTATGGGCTACAACGCCTCGAAAAAAGCGGCGGAAGTGGCAGAAAAATTGGAGTATATCTTGGCAATCGAATTGCTTTCAGGGTACCAAGCGCAACAATTTATCCCGAGGGAGCTTACCCGAAGCCCTGTCACACAAGCCGTGCTGGACGAAATCAAAACGGAGATACCAATGCTTGCACAAGATGCGTTTTTGCACCCTTATATCGTGTATCTGAAAACGATGATCCGCTCAGGTAAATTGATCGACCTTTCGGAAGATCTGATCGGAGCGCTCAACTAGCCGGTCGGGGGATGATCCTACAAAAAAACTACAATAGGAGCAGTTTGACGCGGAGATAAAAGCCGATACAAGCTGATCCTTTCACCTATTGTAAGTATGTGTGTAAAAAGGAGAAAAAATGAGCAATGAAATCGAACGAGAAGAAAAGCCCAAAAGCCCCGCGGTAGAGAGCAGCGGGCGCGCATTCCAAACGCTGAAAATGGACAGAAAGAACATCCGCTGGGAGGTCTTCCTGCCTGCAATGCTGATCTACGGCTCTGCGGCGGTGGTCGCCCTTGTGAATCGGCACGGGCTTGTGTCCATTCTTTCAAGTTTCTTTGATTGGTCCTTAGAGACCTTTGGGTGGTTGTATGCTTATACAATCATGGCATCTGTGCTGATTTGTGCGATTCTGTGCTTCACCAAGATCGGAAGAATCCGAATCGGCGGCAAGAATGCGACATCGAAGATTTCGTTTTGGGCATGGTTTATCATGGCCTTGACTGGCGGCATTGCCTCAGGCATCGTAACCTGGAGCGTAAACGAGCCGATCGTCTACTTCGGTAACGTCTGGGGCGAGCTTGACGGTTTTGGGATTGAGCCTTTAACACAAGAGGCATACCACTTTGCCCTAGGCCGCACCATCATGCACTGGACGTTCCTGCCATATGCCGTTTATGGCCTTGCGGGTGTGTTGGTCGCATACACATATTTCAACCGCAGGAAAGAACTAACCATCTCAGCAACGCTTGAGCCACTATTTGGCACAAGAATTTCAGGCAGATTCAGTAGCGGGATCATCGACACACTGGCAATGTTGGCTTTGGCCTTTGGTGTTACCAGCGGTCTTGCCACGGCGGTCACCCTTGTTGCGGAAGGCATCATGACTTACATGCCGGGGCAAGAAATGCCGACAGGTTTGCTTGCCATCGTTGGCATTGTCATTGTCGTATTATTCACCCTATCTTCCACCACAGGTATGGATCGTGGTTTGCGGAGACTGGGCGGCCTGAATTTCTGGACATTTGCGATTCTTATGGCGTTGCTATTCGTTGTCGGGCCGACGGTTCAAATGTTGCGCAACGGCGCGCTTATGCACGCTGTGTGGTTCGACAACTTCTTTGCCTGGGGACTAGACCCCTTCGAGCTCGGCGGACCTGCGCTGACGCGCGCATGGACCATGTTCAACTGGGCCATGTGGATGGCATATGCGCCCGTTACCGGCATTTTCCTGGCGCTTCTATCGAAAGGGCGGACGATTCGCGAGTTCTTGATCGTAAACTGGATATTACCTTCCATTTTCGGTATCGTCTGGTTTTCTATCTGGAGCACAAGCGCATTGGAAATGCAGGTTGCAGGTACAGCTGACCTCGTTGGCATCATGCAAGAGACTGGTAGTGCGGTTATGGGTCTTTGGTTATTCTTGCAGAACCTGCCGTTTGGCCTTGGTGCCATCATTGTGCCATTCAACATCCTTGTTATTGCGCTAAGCTACGTTGTAGCGGCAGATGCAACGCTTACCAAAATCGGCTCTATCTGCCTGCGTGATGTGCCGATCGGGACACAGCCACCCGCTATGATAAAAGTCATCTGGGGTGTAATGATCGGTGTGGTTGGAATCACCCTCGTCAGCACAGCTGAACGATTAGCAGGCGTGGCCGGTGTTCGAGAGCTCGCCGCTGTCGGCGGATTCTTGGTTCTACCAATCTTCACAGCCATGATTGTTGCTGCGGTCAAAGTATTTTTCATTGATAAAATTATAGAGTAAGCCCCGCAGTTTAGCGTACCATACGACCCTGTTGTCTGCAAAATGGAGGAGACATCGCATGTTAGTGAAACAAATCAAACAAGAAATGAAAACGACCTCCCGTTATCTGCTTCTAGCTTGTGCAGGCGCACTGATCTTCGCCGCAGTGCAACAGGGTCTTCTATTTACGCTTTCTGTTTTTACGGTACTTATACTGACCGTTGTGCAGATCGTCCATCGGTTTTATTCAAATCTGTTCGGGGCAGAGCGGTATGTACCGGGCACAATGTCCATTCGAAGTATAATCTGCGGAAAACTACTAATTCCGGCCATTTTCTGGGCACTTGCAGGACTATTGATAGTTGGCCTCAGTGCGCAGATCATAGAGGCAGACCGCTGGATGGCAGAGCAGTTCCCCTTTGATTTAGAGCTACTGTTCACCTTTTTTCGCCATGAAGGAGTTGTCCTGCTACTTTCGGTGCTGACGGGAGCGGCAACGTTGGTCATGAGCATTTTAAGTATTTATAGCGCGCTCACCATTGGGCATCTGATGAAGCGTTCTAAAATGATGTGGTCATTGCTTGTGTTCATGGGGATGAATTTCGCACTATCGTCCTTATTTTTGCAGATTCTCACGATTGTTAGCCAGATCGGACCTGTCACCCGAGTGTTAGAAACAGGCGGCACTTCAGCTGAGATCATTGCCTTTGTCACGGTTTTCATTGGCACAGTGTTGCAAGGGTTTGCGCATTATGCGATGACATGCGGCATTTTGCGACATAGAATGAATCCGGTGTAGCGCAATGCCGGTAGCAAAAAGGCTGCATCACATTGGTAGGATATCAACCAACGAGCGCCGCCTGAGCACGAGACGCATAGAGCTATATCTATTTAGGTCAAGATTTTAAGAGCTCAGAAAAACCAATATCCGGCGTGACGTTTCTTTGTCACGCCGGATATTGGTTTGCTATGTCCGTCTGAAAATCCATAGGTTTCGCTTGTTGTGGAACTTGCTGTCAGATGTTTGCGGGGATTATGTTATTGCCCATGCTCGTTATGTGCATCTTCGTCCGGCACATACTCCATGATATCCCCGGGCTGACAATCAAGCAGGGCGCAGAGCTTAGAGATTGTTTTTGCATCAAGACCGCCTGTCCCATTCTTGATTGCGGTCAATGTCCCTTGCCCTATAATATTTTCGCGCCTGATCCTGGTAGTGTTGATTCCTTTTTCTTTGAATAGAGCAAATAGCTTTTCATATTTTATAGGCATTGCCATCCTCCTTTTATGAGTAAGGGGCAATTTTATTATATGCCCGCTTCGCTACAATACCATTATATAACAAATTTTGCACAAAATCAAGTGTAAACATACACAATGAATAGCACTGAACTTTGTGCATGACGTCAATTGCATTTGCACTAAACATAGTGTACAATAAGGTCAAATCAAGAGGGCGGCGCCTCGCTCTAATAAAAACAGAATCAAGGAGGAAAGTATTATGGCAAAAACATTTTTAGACAGCATTTACGCAGGGTTACATGAGGAATCACCGGACAATGCAGAGATCACATTATATTGGAGTAAATTTTTTGAATCGTTGGAGATATACACAAACCCCAAATATGAAAAAGGGGATATATATGACCATTTCAGCAGCATCATGTGTGGCCTGGGGCGAGGGGAGCGTATGCAAGGTTTTAAGCGAGGGCTTACGTTGGGCTTGAAGCTCCCTCTGGCTGTAGCCTCTGAAGACAGATCGCATGGTGAAGTTGAGGAAGAATATAGACAGCTTGTACGTTCGGTCGGACTTGCGCGATAGGAGGCGCAAGGAGGTGGGATGGATATTGCCCTGCCTCACGAGAGATAAATCAGGTCACCTCTGTGAGCAAGGCGGATTTTTGATGTTTCATTACCTATTCTTCCCGCATCATCGTCCAAAACTGCGAGTTGGAACATAGCTAGACTTTATAGCGGCAGGCATTGCCAGCCGGGGTATATTTATTCAAAGGCCGGAACAGACCCGACATCGGTGGGAACCCCGGCTCAGTTGGAAATTGTGAACGATTAAAATAGCATAAAAAAGTGCCATCCAAAAGGATGACACTTTTTTGTATCAATCAGAGATGAATGCCTAGAACAGTCCTTGGATTTTTCCGGTGCTATCCACGTCAATTTTCTCTGCGCTAGGTACCTTCGGCAGTCCGGGCATGGTCATGATATCCCCGGTAAGCGCAACGATAAAGCCCGCACCAGCGGCAACTTTCAGGCCACGCACAGTGATCTGGAAGCCCTCAGGCGCACAGATTTGAGAAGCATCGTCAGAGAAGCTGTATTGGGTCTTCGCCATACAGATTGGCAGATTGTCAAAGCCAAGCGCAGACAATTGAGCCGCTTGTTTCTTCGCCGCAGGGGTCAGAACAACGCCACTGCCACGGTAGATTTTCTGAACGATTGCGTTCAGTTTTTCTTCGATAGAAACGTTAATATCGTAGACGTATTGCATGTTGCTTTCTGTTTCGCAAAGACGAACGACTTCTTTTGCAAGTGCCTCGCCGCCTTCGCCGCCTTTGCCCCATACTTCGGACAACGCAACGTTTACGCCAAGCGCACGGCAACGGTCTTCGATGAGTTTCAGCTCTGCCTCAGAGTCGGTTGGGAAGCGGTTGATTGCAACAACAGCAGGAAGACCGAAGTTTTTCGTCACGTTTTCAACATGGCGAAGCAGGTTCGGCATACCGCGGTCAAGTGCTTCAACGTCCGCATTGCCCAGATCAGCCTTCGCAACGCCACCGTGATGCTTCAGCGCACGAACAGTCGCAACGATTACAACAGCGTCAGGCTTGAGGTTCGCCGCACGGCACTTGATGTCTAGGAATTTCTCAGCGCCAAGGTCTGCGCCGAAGCCGGCCTCAGTAACCGCGTAGTCGCCAAGTTTCAAAGCCATTTTAGTAGCAGTAACAGAGTTACAACCATGCGCAATGTTCGCGAAAGGACCACCGTGGATCAGAGCAGGGGTACCCTCAAGTGTTTGGACGAGGTTTGGCTTCAGTGCATCTTTCAGCAGCGCGGCCATCGCACCCTGTGCGTTTAGGTCACGTGCGTAGATCGGCTGATCGTCACGCGTGTAAGCAACAATCATGCTGCCCAGGCGGGATTTCAGATCATCGATATCTTTGCAAAGGCAAAGAACAGCCATAACCTCAGAAGCCACAACGATGTCAAATCCGTCCTCACGAGGAACGCCGTTGGCTTTGCCGCCAAGACCGCAAGTGATCGAACGAAGTTGACGATCGTTCATGTCGATGCCGCGCTTCCAGGTGATGCGGCGCACGTCAATGCCGAGCGCGTTGCCCTGGTGGATGTGGTTATCCAGAAGTGCCGCCAACAGGTTGTTTGCCGCACCAATGGCGTGGAAGTCACCTGTGAAGTGTAGGTTAATGTCTTCCATTGGAACCACTTGTGCATAGCCGCCGCCGGCAGCGCCGCCTTTTACGCCGAACACAGGGCCCAAAGAAGGTTCCCGCAAGGCGACGAAGGATTTCTTGCCGATTTTCCGAAGTGCGTCAGACAGACCAACTGTAGTGGTGGTCTTACCTTCGCCCGCAGGCGTTGGGCTGATGGCAGTGACCAAAACCAGCTTACCGTCAGGCTTTGCGGCGCTATCGGTTAGGAAGTTGTAGTCGATTTTCGCTTTGTAGTTGCCGTATTGTTCCAGATATTTGGCATCAATCTCCGCCGCTTTTGCAATGTCAGAGATGTGTTGCATCGGGGTCGATTGTGCAATTTCGATATCAGATTTGAATGACATAGTGTAAAATTCCTTTCTGAGTGAATCGGGGCGTATATCGTACGCCCCGATCAAGGGTTATTTTAGAGTTCGCCGAGCACGGTTTCGTAGATTTTATCAGCCAAAGGCAGAGCTTTGGCTAAAATAGCTTCCCCACCGCCGCGGTATTTTTGGACGAATTCCTCGTCACGAATGCCGCCAATGTTGATGAGAATGTTCAGCCAAGCGCCTTGCACAGCGGCTTTCAAACTAAGTGCCGCGACACCAAGATCGCTCGCCGCATTGGTGTTTGAACGCCCCAGCGCACGCTCTGTAAGCTCCAGAGAAGCAAGTGCGCATTCCATCATTTCATAAGGGGTCAGCGTGCAGGCTTTCAGTGCCGCTTGCATGGCTTCTTTCCGTGCGGCCTTGTCTTCGTCGGTTGCTTTCGGCATGGCGAAAACAGCAGATACACCGTTGAAAGCTTCGGTGTCACGGTCAATCACGTCAACCAGTTGCAGGCGAAGCTTTGCGCCCTCTGCAATCAGTTCTTGCATGAGTGCTTCATGCGCTTGGTATTTCTCTTTGCCAACAGTCAATGCGGCAACCATGGTAGTCAGCGCAATACCGACAGCACCGGACAAAGCGGCCGCAGAGCCGCCGCCGGGTGCAGGCGCTTCAGAGGCAAGCAGGTCGGTAAATGCCGGAATGGTCATTTCAGTTAGTTTCATAATGAATCCTCCTCGAGATTGATAGAGTGCGGTTTAGCCGAGCAGATGGTTTTCCAGAACCTGTTTGTCATAGTCGAAGTTTTCAACTTGCAGATAGTACTCTGCACAGTCGATCAAAGCCTTTGCAGGAGCAAGGCCAATCACTTCACTACCGATGATGTTCACGCCCCAACGCTTTGCTTCAAAACGGACGGCCTCAAACACGCGGTAAAGAGGTGTACCCTCAAAGTTAACCATGTTCATGGAAACCTGTGCGATGTTACGGTCATCCAGCATAAAGCCGGCAGCCTTACAGTATTTGAAGCCGCCGGAAGAGTTGCGGATGGTTGCCGCGATTGCTTTGGCAATGTCAACGTTGTCCGTATCCAAGTTGATGTTGAACGCAACAAGAGGAGGACGCGCGCCAACAGCAGTCACACCGGCAGTTGGGTGAACTTCTGGTGTGCCGAAGTCAGGTGCCCATTCCGCATCCTTCATTTTTTCGTTCATACCTTCAAACTGACCTTTGCGCACTTTCGCAAGATTCTCACGCGCGGGGGTTGCGGCTGAGTACTCATACAGATAGATCGGTACATTCAGCTCATCGTTGATCCGTTTGGCAACTGCCTTCGAAATCTCAACACACTCTTCCACGCTGATGTCTTTGATCGGCACGAAAGGAATGACATCGGTAGCACCCATGCGCGGATGTTCACCCTCGTGTTTTGTCAGGTCAATTTTTTCGCTCGCCAGTTTGCAAAGTTGGAATGCAACCTCAGCGATGCCTTCGGGGTCGCCTACCAGAGTGAATACGCTTCTGTTGTGGTTTGGGTCAGAAGAATAGTCGAGCAGGGTAACGCCGGGTACGCTTTTTGCGGTTTGTACCAGTGCTTCTACTACGGCCATGTCACGACCTTCACTGAAATTTGGGATACATTCAACGATTTTTGCCATGTGGTTGAGCCTCCTCAAAAATTAATTGTAAATTGGTATATTTGAATGATACCAAATATTCCTTCTAGTTGGCAAGGAAAAATGCAAAAAAAACTTCACAAAAAACGACTGATATTTCTGTTTGTTTTGACAATATCGCATATGCCCTCCCCGATTGCAATTTGGAGACAGGTGTGTTATATTGGTCTTATGATAAATAGGACCAATTGTGAAAGGGGTGCGTGTATGGATCAGATCCAGTTAGATAAAGCCGCACCACTGCCAATCGCCGAACAGTTAGCGGGCGAGCTATTGCGCCGAATCGTCAACGGCAACCTGCAAGCTGGCGAAAAACTGCCTACAGAGCGCGATCTTGCAGAGCAGTTGGGCATCGCGCGGGGTACGGTCAAGCGAGCCTATGCGCGGCTTTCTACGTTGGGTGCGATTGCCGTTCGACAGGGTAGTGGGAGCTACGTTCTTGAAAATGGAGTATTATTAGAAGAAAACCAAAAGAAAGAAACGGCCGAACTGCTCAGCGCCACCATCAACCGCCTGCGGGACATTGGCCTGAGTGATCGGGAGATATCGAACCTGGTACGTCTGCAAATCCAACCGCAGGAACCGGGTCGAAAGATTGGTGTTCTTGTACTCTCGAATAACCATGGGATTCTGTCTGAACTGGAAGCACAGCTTAGCTACCTAATCGGAGGTGCGGGGGTCAATTATGCGTTGTCGTTCACTACATTGACGGGTATTTCGGCAGGGCGGAATCCTGTTGAAGCGTTGCTCGGCTATGACCTGATCGTTGCCACTTCGGTGGACTATCCGGCCACGCTCGAACTATACCCCATGTACCGCCACAAGGTGATTGAGGCCACCCTGGTCCCCCGAACACGGACGCTGATGCAACTGGGCGATCTGCCGCGGGACCAGCCGCTTAGCGTTGTTTATCGGACACCGCAGTTTTTGAACTTGGTCTGCACGACATTAGCCTCTCTCGGCTTTGACCGGAAGAAGATTCATGCGTATCAAGAAAGTGTATACACACCAAGCCATCACAACGCGCATGGAGAGGCCGCCATCATCGGATTTAATGAAGCACCCATGTACGTAGACCACGGTTATCGACTCCAAAATGAGCGATTCATTGAAGCTGGCGGACAACTGATTCGATTCGAGTATCGGATTGACCGAACGTCCCTATCCTTGGTGGAGGATCGAATTTCGGCACTCTTGTAACGGCGGCGCTTTGTCGCCTGTGCATTTTATATAATTTTTAGGAGGATACAACATGCTAGACCTATTAATCACCAACATCGGTACACTGGTCACGCCGGAGGGTACAGGCCCCCGCCGCGGCAAAGAGCAGGGCGAAGTTCGCAGTCTCGAAAACGCCGCAGTCGGCATTCAAGACGGTAAAATTGCTTATGTGGGGACTGCTGCCGATGCGCCATCAGCGCGTGAAACCCTAGATGCGGGCGGCCGTTTGGTCACCCCGGGGTTGATTGACAGTCACACCCACCTTGTGTTCGGCGGCTGGCGCCACCATGAGCTGGACTTGAAACTAAAAGGCGTGTCCTATCTTGACATCCTGAAAGGCGGCGGTGGAATCTTGTCTACTGTGCGCTCTACCCGTGCGGCCGGTGAGGAAGAGCTGACCGAACGCGCCATGGCCTTCACGCGGGAGATGCTTTCTATGGGCGTCACCACCTGTGAGGCAAAAAGCGGCTATGGTCTGGACACGGAGACCGAGCTAAAGCAGTTGCGGGTCGCACGTGCGGTGCATGAGGCGCAACCTGTTGATATTGTATCCACATTCTTAGGTGCACATGCCTTGCCGCAGGAATATAAAGAAAATCGCGAAGAATTTGTCCGCATTGTGTGTGAAGAGATGTTGCCGGCGGTAGCAAAAGAAAATCTAGCCGAATTCTGTGACATTTTCTGCGAAACAGGCGTATTTACGCCGGAGGAAACACGCACCGTTCTTGCTGCGGCGAAGAAGCATGGCTTCAAGCTGAAAGCCCACACCGATGAGATCGATTGTCTGGGCGGCGCACAAGTTGCGGCTGAGCTTGGCGCAACAACGACCGAGCATCTAATCGCAAGCGATGACGATGCAATTGCGGCAATGGCCAAGGGCGGCGTTACAGGCGTGTTACTTCCTGCCACGAGCTTCTATTTAGACAAGCCATACGCCCCGGCGCGGAAAATGCTTGAGGCCGGCATGGGCGTTGCTGTGGCCAGTGACTTCAACCCGGGTTCAAGCCCTAGCTTGAATCTGCAAATGGCGATGACCTTGGCCTGCCTGAAATACCGCCTTACCCCGGAAGAGACCATTACAGCCGCCACGCTAAACGCCGCTGTTGCTGTAAACCGTGCCGATACCGTGGGTAGCATTGAAGTCGGGAAACAAGCCGACCTTGTTTTGTGGGAAACGGATGCATTAAGCTACCTGTTCTACCGCTTTGGCTCGAACCTTGTGCATAAAGTGGTCAAGAACGGGAAAGTCGTCTAGTGCGTTTACCCCGCACATTTTACGAGCGGGACACCATTGAGGTGGCCCGCTCGCTTTTAGGTCAGCACCTTGTGCGATGCACCGAGGACGGTAAAATCACCACCGGCCGCATCGTCGAGACGGAGGCCTATTGCGGTCGCTTCGACCCCGCCTGTCACAGCTATAAGGGCAAGACAGAGCGAACTCGTGTCATGTTCGG
>JGI990J12352_1000270_pt1 | contig 12106 bp, 14 predicted proteins | sample Intmic4MA4BA4MSA_FD_12352 | JGI IMG/M metagenome (IMG submission 12352) | reverse complement strand
AATCAGTAAACAAATATAAAAAATGAATTTTACTAATCCCAAACGTTGATGCTACATCATTTAATACATCTTACAAATGATACACAAATTTTACGGAAAATAAACATTATTTAATTAACAACCCAATTTTTTACCATCACAAATCATAACTATATAATTTAAAAGCTCTGCTGGTTCACAAAAAGTGGCTATAATTATATCAGTTGACTTAGTGAAATGAAATTTAATTTGCATCACTGGAGGACTTGATGTAATTAAACGATGATATATTGGTGCAAGAGGCTCTAAGGATGATATCGGCTGCACTGCCTTCTACATGAGCAATCTTTTTGGACTTAAGTTAGTGGCGTACAAGATAGGGGTAACAATGGCAATGACAATCGTTACCAATCCGAAAGCATAAAAGAAGATAATTGTCGATTGATCAAGGCGTATTTCAAAGCTCGCTAACATTTCCTCGGGAGCCAATTCGAAACGGTAACCAAGTTCTTCTAAGAGATGGACGGTATGATGTATGGCGCCTTCGGTTTGCTCTTGGGCTGCTAGGTTTTGTCGTAACATTTCCTCTGATAGTCTTCTGGCTAGTAGATTACTGGCGAATAAAGCAAGGGTCATGCCGATGAGTGCAAGTGGGATAAGTTCAGCAAATAGTTGTAATATAACATATTTTTTCTTCTCGCCTAAAGCGAGATAGATGCCTATCTCATGTTTTCTATCGTGTAAAAAAAGGAAAACCAAAAAGCTAACAATTAAAAATGTGGCACCTGTTGTCATAAAGAAAAGAAAATCGGCCGTCAAACGTAAATCTTGCATGGCTGTGGAAATTTGTTCAAAGCCCCTAGAATAGTCGATGGCGTGCCAATTGCCAGGCAATGCTTCGACCGCTTCTGCAAAACACTCAAAGTCTAGAGGATCATTTAGGAGAAAGAAGTTTTGGAAAAAGACCTCATCTGGCGAAAATGGTGCAAGACTTCTTGCTTCAAATAGGCGTTGGGCTGCCCAATTTGGCACATAGATACGGTGTGCTGCAATCATTTGGCGAACGTTGATTTCGAATGCTAAAGGATTGACCACACTTTCTGTAAAGTCGTGTACAGTTGGGTTGAAAATGCCAATGACTTCAATTGAAAAATTTTCATCAACAAGCAGAGGGCGATTTCGAAGCTCCTTGATGGAGCCTTCATCGTCTTCTATGTAGTCGAAGATAACGATTTGCGCGTTAAAATAAGAACCGACTTCAAGTTCATTGACTTGGGCAAAGGTTGACGTAATTAAAGCAGGAAATACATCTTTGACGTGAGTGAGGTCGACTTCACTGAAGCTGCGTCCGCTTACAAGTTCCATGAAATCTTCGCGAATGGCTAAAAAGTCAGGTGTGCTAACGCCAACGACGTTCAATCCCATTCCTAAGTCTTCGTCGTAGCCAATGGGGCTTGGCGAATACCAAAAAGGATCCTGCCATGCGACCATGTTTGGTGCTGTGAGACCCCATGTCATATCAATGGCATAATCGAAGGCTTTTACTTGAGGCAGCTGGCCTGCTTTTTGCAGCACCTCAAGTGTCAAAAATGTTGTTTCATTGACGGGTACAAATCCTGTTTCTGCATAAACTGCCTCGATGTAGTCTGCATTGAAGTGATAGTCAATCGTCGCAACTGCTGGCATGCGGCGTCTTAAGTCGAGGTTGGTATTAGTAATAGCATGATCGACGGAGATAGCGCCAGATGAAAGAAGGGATAAAAGAAAGATTAGCAATAGGAAAATGCCAGATTTAACTGGTTGACGAACATTACTGATGAGAGCGCGTTTTACGACATTCATTTACTTATCTAGCTCCTCGATGACAATAAAGGTTGTATGAAACCTCACACTGTCTAAATCAAATCCGAGACCGTCGGACGTTGAGATGCCTATGACGAGCGCATAAATATTTTCTGTTACGGCTACAAATTCATTATAGAATATTTCTTCTCCAGCTTCTAAGTTTAAATCTGCTACTGTCATTTCATGTTCAAACAAAATGGTCATGGCGTATCTGTCGTATACTCTAACACGAGGAAGTGGGGAGATTGACCATTCTGTATGTCTCGCTAAGATGAGTTGCCCATTTGAAATGAGTTTGGCGTTCATCCCATCATCATCCGCTAATGGAAGAATGTCGGACTCATAGGTTAAAACATTGACTACGATGAAACCACCCTCGCTCCCGTCATGTGATGCGCTATAGCGAAGTACGATGTTTTCACCATCAATAAATAAATCGTAAATATTTAAATCTGTTTCAGACGAGAAATTGATGTTTCCTGTTTCCAAATCAATGATTCCGTAATGCATATGTTCCTCATCTTTGATGGTCGAGGCGACAAAAGCTAATTCGTTGTTGGGTGTAAGGATGATACGATGGAAAATGAAATCACCTGCTGCCATTATGTGCGATGTTTCTTGCGTTTTGGCATTGTAAACATAAATGCCGCCCCAATCAAGATAGTAAAATAACAAAATACCATTTTCGTACGAGATGATAGATCTAAAATAGTTAGAGATGAGCTGTGGATCAATGATATCAAATGTATCAATAACGTTAAGCGCTTCGTCTACGAGGTGAAATACCACATTTGCCTCCGTCAGCGTCCCATCGGATAAATAAGTAAAAACCCCTTCATCAGTCATCAGACCTCCAGTTCCAAGACTTCCAAAAACACCATAGAAGTCACTCCCCAGTTCGATAGGTCCAAATAACCAAGTTTCTTCTTCTACTACAAGTTCAGCCAATATATCCAGTGTAAGAGCGTTAAGTAACACGAGCTCGTTTGTCGGCGTTCCTTCTAAGACAATTGGAACGTTATCTATATTTAAATCAGCAGCATTTCCAACAAGTTGGACACCCAATGTCGCCCCCTCCTCCATGCGATGACACTAATATTTCTTTTGTCATGTTGTTTTGTCTTCCCCAATGTCGCCCCCTCCTCCATGCGATGACACCCCGCTAAAAGTCCAACAACTGAAGCCGCTAGTAGTACTATTTTTTTTAACATAAGTCATCCTCCTTCCATTGTTTACTCGTTGACAAGTAGCAATGTCCATGTTTTAAACATATGTTGCTGATGGAAATCTTCGTTTGTTGTCATCATCAAGGCATAAAGCGAGTTGAATGTTGCTAAGTCAAGGAACTTTAATTCGATATCAATGAGCGCCATTTTGCCTTGCTCCATTTGAACGTCGATAAAGTCAACGTCATTGAACTGAACTGGTTCATGATTTACCCAGAACGTAATCCGACTTGTGACATCTAGACCCCCGTACACAAACAAAGAAAAGCGAGCTACGCCATCTTTTGCTACTATGATATCTTCGTAATTGAGTTTTACATCTGAGTCATCAGGGAAAATACCTATCCGAACGAATTCTTCAAGTCGGGATTCAAGTGTATCACCTGGTTGGAGTCGTTTTTTCTCCATATCTACTATTTCTGGTAGAATGGGTTGCAAATTGGCAGTTTTGTATCGCCTAGACGGATTGGTCGGTGCATACTCAACGGTAATTTCTGCTGGAAAGGTATGGCTTAAATGGTGAAAGGGGTCGAAAATAGGGTTGGACACATCATCAGGCATAAAATCAGGTCTAAGCAAGGCGCCTGCAATGAGTCCAATGCGCTCGCCAATGTTACCAGAAATAGGTGAAAACACCACATAAAAATCAACGCGTTCCTCAAATGCCAATGCAAAATTGTGCATATAGGCTGTCTCTTTCAATATGTCACCATCCAACGTTTCTAAGCGTGTAGGTTGTGGCAGTCCATCAACCCATAAAAACCAACCAAGTTCTGAAACAATGCCCTCTGCTTGGCCTTTAACGTGATACGGAAGCCTTATTTCTTCGCCGTGGTAGGTGATTTGAATAAGTTCGTCCATTGCCACATCAAGCGTAGCGCCAAATGAATATGCTCCAAGTTCTTCTTCGATTATTATATCTTCTGGCACATAATGACAAAAGACTAGCGACGTAGGCTTGTTGTTCTAGATGTTGTGGTATTGGCAACCCTTTCATGCCTTCCGTGCACGGTGCGACCAGCAGTGAAAGCTGTAATGCTTACCAGCATAGCTGTAGCACTGTGATGATCTTTGACTTTCATCCCAGAGCCAAGCATTGTCTGAATTTCTTCTCAGTGTTGCAACTGTTCTAAGATGTCCAGTCGCCGCCGTCGTCGTGTTCAGATGTCCAATATCACCCTGACGAGATGATGAACAGCTAATGACTGCTGTTCCAGAGCAATTTGTTATATTAACTGACGCAGAAAAGCCAACACCAACCATCAAGGCTACTCCTGTTAAAACGACCAGCGTTCCCTTTTTAATCCCACTTGATTTAACCATATGACTCACCTCTTTTGTGAGTATCCCCTTACATTATAGTTTTATTTAAACGAAAATGAACTCAAAGCGTTTATTTCTAATATCGAACAATAACTGTGCTTATTGAATGTGATTGAATTCAGTCAATTCATAATCGTTTTGTCACTGCTATTTCAGAATTCAACTTAACACATTTGGATTGGGTTGTCAATATGTTTCATCTCTCAGACATGCAAAGCGCGCAATCGCTTTCAAATTTCTGTTACTATTTACACTCAATGTCATTAATTTAAGGGAAAGAAGACTCAAAATAAAAAAAGATTCATTTCTTGCATATTTGCATATAAAAAATGAGAAAGAAGTAAAAATTTTGGAAATAAAGCTGGAAATAGTGTAAAGGAACGAATCAATACACGACGAAAAAACAGAATCAAGAAGAATATAAGATTTGTATTTAAATTCATTTGTTGATATAATAGTTGCTATTAAATAGAATTTAAAGTAGGTAATTATTGTGATTGATAAAAATAGCGCGATTAGCCTCTATCATCAGCTAATGGATATTTTGATTGAAGAAATTAAAGAGAAATTAAAACCGAATGAAAAAATGCTATCTGAAAGAGCAATTTGTGAAAAATACGATGTTAGCCGAACGACGGTTCGTTTAGCGTTTCAGGAGTTAGAAAATAGGGGTTATATTTATAGACGCGCAGGCAAAGGAACTTTTGTTGCAGAGCTATTGAATTACAACAAGCAAAACTTAATGGAAAATTATAGTTTCACTGAACAAATGCGCGCTATTGGCAAGACACCGAAAACGAAAGTTTTGGCCTTTGAAATGGTGAATAGTTATCAAGATATTGCTAAGAAATTAGGGTTGCTCCCTGGAGATCCTGTTTATTATTTGAAGCGACTCAGACTAGCAGATGATATTCCAATGATGGTCGAAACTAGTTATATTCCAGCTAAAGACTTTGCGGGATTAAATGAAGTTTTAATTTCAAGAAAACCATTGTATGAAGTTTTAAGAGAAGATTACCGTGTAAATATAGGTATTGTGGATGAAGAATTCTCTGCAGGATTGGTAGACGCTAAAGAGGCAAAGTTGCTCGACATAGACGAAAAAAGTGCTTGTTTAAGATTGAAACGTACAACACTTGGTAAAAATAACAAAGTCATTGAATTAACTTTTAGTACAGCAAGAAGTGATCAATTCATTTATAAAGCTCGTCACTCAGTGCATTCTTAAGTTCATATAAATATATAAAAGCAGCTAGCATTTTGTCATATATGCTAGCTTTTTTAATATAATTTAAGAGAGAAGGCAAGCATATTTAAATTTCGGAAATCCCTGAAGGCTTCAAAATCAGCACACCTAATACTCATTTTGAATACGAGAAATTTAAATAAGAAAAATTTGAGACGAATAGGTCAAGTTTCCGCCAAATTTCGGAGTGCTTATTTTTTAGCTGGAGGATAACAAAACAAAACTGAGGGAATTAAGAAAAACTGGAGGTTACAAATAGACAAATGAAAACGAGAGATTTTAGGATAACTTATGAGTTGAAAACTAGGTCGTGTCGACACAAGTCAAAATGCCAGAAATTTAGCTTATTAGCTTCTAAACAAGGCAAGATTTTTTAGGCATATCGGGCATATGTCAAAGAATTTTAACGACGGATGAATGTAAATCGATAAAATGATGATGTTTTTATTCTTGCGTTGACACGACCTAGACAAGTTCTATGAAACGTAACTAGATATCATTTAATATTATAATCATGACCAAATAACAAAGAACTGAGATTTAAACCTAATCCCTTTAAAAATCGAATCTTATACCCCTTTCAGAACCAATGACTTCGGTTTGGTTGAATCAATCCAATATTTTATTTGAGAATGAAGCTAATATAAATATTGGCCATTGCCCACTCGTTATTCCAAAATATGAACAACCAGCAATTTAGTTGCAGTACAGTCAATATAGTTTATCATTAAATTTTCACAAAAAATTAAAAATCTCTTGAAATTTGAATGAAAATGTTGTACAATAACAGTGGTAATTACCAGTAATTACCACAATAAGAAATGCTGAATCTTGCTGACACGTCAAACGATAATAAATAAAAATTTGAAAAAAGAACGTGATGGTACGAAAAAGAAATGGAGTTGAGTAAAATTGTTTGAAAAAACTAAAGCTGGACTAAAGGAATTGGGTGCTGACATTACTGTCACTGAAATAGCACAGCAGCCAAGACTGTGGCGGGAAACATTAAATAATTACCAAGCTAACAAACAAAAAATTGATGGTTTCTTAGAGGAAATTTCTAAAAAACATGGGACAGTTCGAGTCATCCTCACAGGTGCAGGAACTTCTGCTTATGTTGCTGACACAGTCATTCCTTACTTAAAAACAAGCGTAGATGAAAAAGTTTGGAATTTCATGAGTGTCCCAACAACTGAAATTGTTTCCAATCCATATGAATATTTAAATTCTGATATTCCGACATTATTTGTATCATTTGCAAGGAGTGGTAACAGCCCTGAAAGTATTGCTACTGTAAATTTAGGAAAGCAAATCGTTAAAAATTTCTATCAGTTAACCATTACATGTGCCCCTGACGGAAAATTAGCGCAAGGTGCTACTGGTGATGAGTCTAACTTAGTATTATTAATGCCTGCGGATTCAAACGACAAAGGTTTTGCTATGACTGGAAGTTACACGTGCATGACACTAACAACGCTGCTTATATTTGATTCGACTCCAATTAACGAAAAAGAAAACTGGGTAGAAAGTTGCATATCAATGGGTGAAGATGTTGTCGTGCGCGAACGAGAAATTGAAGACATCGTAGCGCTTGATTTCAATCGTGTTATTTACTTAGGCTCTGGAAGTCTTGCAGGAATGACTAGAGAGGCGAGTCTTAAACTTTTAGAATTAACTGCAGGTAAAACTGCGACATTGTTTGATTCTTCTCTAGGATTTAGGCACGGTCCAAAATCTTTTGTTGATGAAAATACACTCGTCTTTGTTTTCACTTCAAGTAATGAGTATACAAGGAAGTATGATTTAGATATTCTAAACGAAGTCTATGCTGATAAAATCGCAAAGCGCGTTTGTAGCATAGATGTGAGAAAAGAAGAAAGTTTCGCAGGAGCTACGTTCGCATTTGACCAAAATATACAAGCTATCCCAGATGCATATCTTGCTTTACCATATGTTATGGTAGCTCAAACGTTCGCAGTTATGGAAGCAATTAAGCTTGGTAATAAGCCAGATACGCCGTCACCAACTGGAACTGTAAACAGAGTTGTGCAAGGTGTAAAAATCCACCCTTATAAAGGTTAGGTGATTTATCGCTATGATAGGATTAATTTTATGTGGGCATGGCAATTTTGCTACTGGACTTTATTCATCGCTTAAGTTAATTGCTGGTGAGCAGGAGAATTTTGGAGTTATTGACTTCGTAGAAGATATGTCTTCTGAAGAGCTAGAGGCACAATTAGTTAAAGTATTGCGCGATACGGATAGCAGTTCTGGTGTCGTGATTTTTACGGATATTCCAGGTGGGACTCCATTTAGACAATCTGCACTGATTTCAAGTAGAAATGAAAAGGTTAAGGTGGTTGCTGGCACCAACTTACCAATGATTTTAGGGAGTAGCTTTAGTCGTCATTTAAATTTGGAAGAATTTACAAAAAAGGCTCTAAAAACAGCCCAAGATGGATTGTTGCTCTATGAACAGAAGACTTCTTCACATATTGATAATGAAATGAACGGGATTTAAATGCGGTCACCTCCACGAGGGTGGGGGTGACCGACTCTGATTTTAATAACAATATTGATGTGTAAAGAAAAGACGTCATCAGTCTGAATTGACTGATGAACGCCATTTGAGAAAGATTTTAAGGAGGTGATTTTTTATGGCAAATCCAAATATTTTATTAACACGTATTGATAATCGCTTGGTTCATGGACAGGTCGGGATGACTTGGACAAATACATTAGGTGCAAATTTGGTGCTCGTTGCTAATGACGAGGTGGCTAGTGATACGATGCAACAAAATTTAATGGAGATGGTATTAGCAGATACTGCTTCGGCACGCTTTTTCACGCTTGAAAAAACAATTGATGTTATCGGAAAGGCTGCTCCGCATCAGAAAATTCTACTGGTCGTTAAGACGCCGCAAGATGTATTGACGCTAGTAGAGGGTGGGGTTCCGATTAGGGAGTTAAATGTCGGAAATATGCACTTTGCTGAGGGTAAGAAACAGATTTCACCTACTGTTTCGGTAGATGAAAACGACATCGCCACCTTCAACAAGTTAAATGATTTAGGAGTCAAAATGGAAATAAGGGGAATTCCAAATGAACGTAGCCTTGATTTATTAGAATCGCTCAAAAATTTGTAATTACAAGAGGGATTGATTCCCATTAGGAGGCAAGAAAATGTTTATCCAAGCATTATTAATTGGTATATGGGCAGGTATTGCAGGTATTGACTTGTTCAACGGTTTAACTCACATCCATAGACCTGTCGTTACTGGAGCTGTTATTGGCCTTATATTAGGAGACCTTCGCACAGGTCTTATGGCAGGTGCAACTTTAGAGTTGGTTTGGGCTGGGATGGTGCCTTTAGCAGGTGCGCAACCGCCTAACGTTGTAGTTGGTGGCGTTATTGGTTCAGCGTTTGCAATCCTTTCTGGACAAGAGCCAGCTATTGCTGTTGGTATTGCCATGCCATTTGCAATCGCAGCTCAAGGTTGTATTACTTTATTGTTTACAGCGTTCTCACCTGTTATGCATAAAATGGATGTTCATGCTGCAAATGGTAACACTAAGCCAATTGACCGTATTAATTATATTGGACCTGCGATTTTATTTGCATTTTACTTCACAATTTCGTTCTTACCAATTCTTTTTGGAGCAGAGCAAGCAGCTACAATTGTAGAAACTTTACCTGAGTGGTTAGTTAGTGGATTGGGTGTAGCGGGTGGAATTTTCCCAGCAGTCGGATTTGCAATGCTTCTTAAAATTATGTGGAATGTTAAGTACGCACCATTCTTTGTGGTTGGGTTTGTTCTGGCAGCTTATGCACAGTTACCAATTCTTGCTATTGCTGCATTAGGGACTTCAATTGCTGCATATGATTATTTCTTAGGGGGGACAGCAGCTACAATGAGAACTAGATCGGTAACAAATAATGACGACGAGGAGGACTATAGCAATGGAATCTAACAACACTCAAGTTATTACAAATGAATTAGGTTATAAAGATCCAGAAGTAAGAAAAGTTCTTACGAAAAAAGATTTAAATACGATGGTTTGGCGCTCATTATTATTACAAGCTTCTTTCAACTTTGAGAGAATGCAAGCAGCAGGATGGACTTATGGTCTAATTCCTGGACTGAAGAAGATTCATACAAATAAAGAAGATTTATCGACTGCACTCTCTGAACATATGGAATTTTTCAACACGCACCCATTCCTAGTCACCATCGTGCAAGGAATCATCTTAGCAATGGAAGAAAATAAAGAAAGTCGTGATGCGATTAGAGGTGTTAAAATTGCCATGATGGGCCCACTTGGCGGAATCGGTGATGCTTTATTCTGGCTAACACTTTTACCTATTACAGCTGGTATTGGGGCTGCTCTAGCATCTGGTGGGAATATTGCAGGTCCAATCTTATTTCTTATCGTATTTAACATCATTCACTTTGGATTACGCTTTTTCCTCATGCATTACGGATACACCACAGGAACAAAGGCAATTGCTTCGCTTAAAGAAGGAACACAAAAAATATCACGTGCAGCTTCTATTTTAGGATTAACAGTCGTTGGCGCACTCGTTGCAACATTTGTCAACTTCAGCTTAGACGTTACAATCACAGCTGGTGAAATCATCGTTAACTTGCAAGAAGGCGTAATCGATCAAATTATGCCCGCATTCTTACCACTTCTGTACACATTCTTCGGATACTGGATGCTCAAAAAAGGAAAATCTCCTCTCGTATTAATCGGAATTACAATAGCGATCGGACTTATTGGTAGCCTTATCGGAATATTCTAGAATATGTCTCTAATGGCGCCACCTCCACGAGGTTGGAGGTGGCGTCTCTGGGTTTTAGTATCTATATTGATTCGTAGAATGAAGGACATCAGCATTCAAGCTCCTGAATGCTGATGCCATTAACAAGTTTAAAAATTTTAGGGAGATAAATCATGGTCAAAGAAATATTAACTGAAGAATTAATTATCACAAGTCAAGTGGCTAGCGATTGGCGTGATGCCATTACGATTTGTGGCGATTTATTGGTGGAACATGGAAAAATCACGAATGGGTATATCGCTTCGATGGTTAAAACGGTTGAAGAATTCGGGCCATATATGATTATGTTGCCAGAGATTGCCCTATTTCATGGAAGACCTAGCGAATGTGTTAAAGAGATATGCTTAAGTTTGGCTACATTTTCTGAGCCTGTTTTATTTGATGAATATGGAGATAAAACAATCAAGGCTGCCTTTGCTTTCGGTGCAGTTGATAGCAATTCTCATGTTGAATTGCTCAGTAAGATGGCTACCTTGTTACAAAACAATGACTTTACTACACTACTAAGAAATAATGGGGACAAAAAGCAAATCGTTGAAATGATACAAAATTACTAATGAAATTGGAGGATTTTTTTATGAAACATAAAGAATTTTTTTCAGTTATAACAAAACAATTGGAAGTGCAAATTACTGAAGAAGAGTCAAAAATCGAGCAAGCAGCACATTATTGTGCAGAATCGATTAAAAAAGGTAGAGTTGTCCATGTATTTGGTTGCGGACATTCGCAAATGTTTGCAATGGAAGTTTTTTATCGCGCGGGAGGAATTGTGCCGATTAACGCGCTGTTAATCCCACATTTAGCCCTATTCCCTAAGGCAAAATTAAGTACAATTCAGGAGCGAGTAGAAGGATTTTCGAATGAATACCTTGAACTGCAAAATACGTCGGCTGATGATACGATGATAATTGTTTCTGTATCAGGGCGCAATGCTGCGGTTGTCGATATGGCGCTTGCTGCTAAAGAGCGTGGCATGAAAATCGCTGCATTAACTTCACTTGAATTTTCGAATGCTGTTACATCTCGTCATTCGTCAGGAAAACTTTTAAAAGATGTGGCTGATGTTGTAATTGACATTAAGTGCGAAGCTGGGGATGCAGCGCTTAGCATCCCAGAACTTGAACCAAAATTCTCTGGAACATCAACAATTCTTGGAATGGCTGTTATTGACAGTATGATGGCGAGATCAGTAGAGCTATGTGTCGAGAGCGGATTCAATCCACCAATATATGTTAGCTCAAACTTGGACCGTGGAGACGCAATCAATAAAGAACACATTAAAAAATATAGCTCGATTGTTGACTGTTTGTAAAAAACAGTCGAAGCATATACGAAAAAATTGAGCAATGAAAAGCTCGTGCCAATGCCATAAATAAAAAAGAAAGTAAAGTCATGTCAAAATTTTTATGAAAAAAGCTAATCACTTGAATTTTGCTCACTCTGGAGTGTAAGAGGCTCGCCAATTTATTCCATAATGTTCTTCTGACTTGAGCCTCACCCAGTACATGTTTTGAGGCAACAACGGCAAGCCTAAACCGCATAACGGTAAGGGGGACCCATATGCACTAACTTAGTCTCGAAAGTAAGTAACATCAAGGATTCTACTCTGAATTAACATATAAATAAACCACCAAAAGAAGTAGA
>JGI990J12352_1000269_pt1 | contig 12111 bp, 13 predicted proteins | sample Intmic4MA4BA4MSA_FD_12352 | JGI IMG/M metagenome (IMG submission 12352) | reverse complement strand
CACCTGGTATCCCATCAGAGCCGTCACAGCCGACTTTACCACAAACAGGGATTAATACTGGATCATTTGCGTTAGTAGGTATTGGTATGACTGCGCTTGGCGTGATTGGTACATTAATTTATAAAAACAAAAGACTTGCTCAAGAACCGAACGAAATGGAAAACAAAGATGAATAAAATTGAATAAATGCCTTGATTAAAAAAAATAGTTAAGGCATTTTTTCATTGCTTTTAAAATCAGCAGTATCCCTGTAAAAGGGTTGTTGTACCATAAAAATTAAAGGAGACCAAAAACATGGATTTAAGAAAAGAAATAAAGCTCGAAGATTTAGGCGGCGGTGAATTTTTAGATAGTGCTAACCAAGAATTTCAAAGAGTGATCGAGAATATGAAAAATGAGAAATTTGACCCTAGTAAAATGCGTTCTTTGGTGATGAAAGTTACCTGTAAACCAGACAAAGAACGTGAAACAGTGAATTTTAACACCTCATTTACAATTGACCTTGCAGGGCCAACATCAAAAAAGAGTGAGTAGAACCCAAAGAATTAAAAACAAGTAAAGGGGTTTTAAAAATGAAATACCATGCGATCAACGAAAAGGTTGCGAAGCTCGCCAAACAATTCAACAGCTCAACGATTACATTGAGGGTTCTGCCACAAGAGAGTATCAAGAAATGGTCGATGCAGCGTGGGAAAAAGCAACACAAGCGAAAAGAAAAATAGAGCCAGCGTATCACGAAAAACTAGATGCCGTAGTGGAACGCTACAGTGCTAGACTTGCTGCTAATCTTAATCAGAAATACGAAATCGAAACAAGAATGCCATCTGTGATGATTGCGGGTGCTGGTAACTTTTCGGTAACGAAAAAAGAAAAACAAAACCAAGCAAGAGAGAAAATAATTCTGATACAACTGTGAATTATTATAAAAATGTAATGTAAGTTTAATTAATATAAAACAAATCAAGTAAACGAAATAAATAAAAATAAAAAAAGGAAAGAATTATTATTTGCTAGTAAAAAGTGAGGTGTTTTGCTGATGGATAAATACAAAAAAAAGCAAGAAAAAGCTGTTGGGAACACTTCGATTAAAGAAAATAGATATGGTGTTTCTTGGTTTAAAAAATTGAATCATGGATTGCTCGTTGCATTAAGTGGATTTGGGACAACTGCTTTAGCGATATTATTTACATTTTTGTGGCTACCCAATGTTTATCAGGCTAGTACAAATATTGACAATGCAACGATAAACGAATATGTGCAAAATCTTGATATAAACGGTTTCATAGGACTTGTTTTTATAGTCAGTATGGTGTCCTTGGTGGTGTCAGTATTGATATGGGCTAATGGAATATTTAAGTTAATTTTTGGTATTGGTCTTTTGGCTTTGATAGCTGCAAACGGTATTGGTCTTTTGTGGGTTTTGATAAGTGGTGCATTGAATACTTTTTATATTATAATCATTTGGGTTACAATGTATTTGTTATCATTATTGTTAATAATTATCTTTAAGGAATTATATATATGGTTGTTGATAAAAGATGATGAAAAAAACGAGTTCAATGTTGCAAAACTTACACTTTTATGGGCTATTATTGTCTTTATTACCACAACAATATTAATGTAGTTTAAAATAAGGAATGGTTTTTTGTGCTTGAGAGGATAAAATATTGGTTGACAGGTCAAATTGTAATTTCAATCATTTCGTTGTTGTTTAGTTGGAGAGTTAGACGATATAATGAAAGGTTAATTTTGGCAAGAAAAGTTTATGCGGACGATGTAGCTTGGGGGTTTAGTCATGTCCAGACAGTAGAATATTGGTGGTATTTTCTAGGGTCGATTCTTTTGGTTGTTATATTGGTATTTTTTACTCTTAAGATGTGGAAAAGTGTTGATGAAATAGGTTATTTGTTTGTGGTAATATCTACAATAATCAATGCGCTATTAGTTATGACGTTGGTTGAAAATCTATTTCAAGCTTTGCTTTTGGTTTTGTTTTTGGCTATAATAGGTGTTGTGATGAGAATATTTAAATAAGAGCGAGAAAATAAAAAAAGATTTTTTGGTAGTTGAACAAAACAATCTATAAATGAGTTTAAGGTAAAGCAATATAATACTTGTGTTGAGTTTGATGGAGATAAACTTGTTTATAAAATTATTACAACTATGACGTAAAACGGAAACTAATAAAGAATAAAAACAAGTTTCAAGAAAGGCGAATAAAGTAAGTATCACATCTAGTAAAACTAGGTGTTTTTTAATGCTCTGTTTTAGACTAATCTAATCATCAAGATTAGAACTAGGAAATGAAATAAATGATCACGGAAGTTTTATCTGCTATAGTGAAAAAGTTAAAAGAAAGAAAATGAAAAAACAACAAACTGCGATAAGAAAACCAGTCAAAATGAGGAGGTAAAGGATAATGGCAATGTTGAATAAATAAAGATTTTAAGAAAAAGGGACTGAATAAATGCCTTAACTATTTTAACGTAGTTAAGGTATTTTTATTAACCAAAAATACCCAAAAACATAAAAATGGAGCTGATTGGCTTGGAAAAAACAGAAAACATCGAAAACTTAAAAAAACGCCAGGAAAAACTTGCTGCTCGTTTTGATGAGGGTCGGTTAAAAGTTGAGCGAGTTAATTACCTTAGCGATTTTGGTACAGAAGAAACAGGATTTCAGATTTACCAAAAAGCAAGTTATTACACTGATTATGGCAGTACGATAGAAGATAATTTCCAAACGTTCTGGAAACCTTACAAAGAACCATATAAAAAATTCCGAAATACAAAAAAAGCAATCATAAAATACTATGCTGGGCGTGCTTCACCTGAATATTTTGGCGCTAAAAATGTTGCCAATAAGATTGCCAAAGAAGTCGCCCGCATCGAAAAGCACCTAGGGATTAATCAGTCCGAACGAGTTATCCAACCAAACACGACAAAATCCCAAAAGTTAAAGATAAAGCATAGATAATCACGAACAAACAAAGGAAATGGCGGGTGGCAATTTTGCCACCTTTGATTTTTTTTAAATAACATAAATACAAAAAAGTTAGGAGAGATTTAAAATGGAACATGTACAAACGATTATGAATTTAATTGGTTGGGCAGTTACTGCTTATGGTGGTGTTAAAGCCGTTGGTGGTGCGGTTGAATACGCTGATGCGTTAGAGGAAAGCAACGGTAATCAGAAAAAGGATGCTGCGAAAAAACTAGTGTCGGGTATTATCATAGCGTCAGCTGGGGTGGCATTCGCAACATTAATTACGATGCCAACATAAATAAAGGTCAATGAGAATTAATTTGTACCAAAGAATGAGAGGTGAATGATTATTTTAAGACGAATATTTGATTCTACAAATGCTATTATGAACGATTTGTATTCGCTGTCTAGCTTGATTGAAAGTATTGGTACTGATCGGCTTACTGTTGGCTTACAAGAATTCGCTCCAGGTATATACACCCAAGTAACTACAATAGCACAAACAATTATAACACCTATAGCGTTGTCTTTTTTAGCCTTATATGCCTTGTTGGAGTTGATATCAATTTCAAATAAAATAGGGCCAGGCAATGTTGGTTGGGAATTAATGGCGGGCTGGGCGATTAAATTTGGTTTAGGATACATAATGGTAACTCAATCCCTAACGCTATTAACAGCCCTTTTTGATATCGGGTTAACTTTTGTTGGCGGAGTTTCTGCCGCTAACATCGGCGGCGATTTACTCGATTACGCATCAATGCGTGATGTCATTTCCGAGATGAATCTTGGTGAACAATTGAGTTTACAAGCATCAGTTTTGCTTGTCACTTTCATCATGCGCCTCGGGTCAATTTTTATTAACATTAAAATAACAATGCGGATGCTTGAAATTTATGCTTACATTGCCCTTGCTCCAATCCCACTTTCAACAATCGCTGGTGGTGAAAGTTCACAAATGGCGAAAAGTTTTTTGAAAAACTTTGCCGCTGCCGTTATTCAAGGAGTTTTGATCATGCTATTTTTAAGTATGGCATCTGGAATGTACCTCACTCTGATGCCTGGAGTAACAGATGATTTTGTAGGTGCTATCTGGGGGATGGCAGGATTTATGATTATGTTAATCATGGCGATTGTCGCAAGCGAAACAACCGCTAAAAAAGTAATTGGGGTGATGTAGCGAGCAAGATGGCAAAATTACCCAAGAAAGGTGTGAAAAAATGCAAAATACAATCGAGGTTGAAGTACCAAAGGATATTACCGAATATCAAGCAAAAATTGCGTTTAATCAGACCGGTAGAGCCTTAGTCGCATTATTATTAATGTTTGTTTTGGTGGTAATCCCTTACGGATTGGCAGTACTATTTACTAATATCAATCCAACAGTACTAAATGTGTTGGCACTGTTAGTGGCAACACCGATTATGGGTTGGGGTTACATCAAAAAAGATGGTCTGCATTTTGAAAAATTTGTTAAGTACCGTTACCAAAGAATTAAAAAACCGCGTCGCCGAAAATTCAAAACCGAAAATGCTTTTGATACGGTTGATACATATAAGAAAGTAGAATTTGTTGAAGGAGAGGTTTATAGATATGACATCAAGAAAAAGAAAATCAGGCGTGAAACGAGAAAAAGTATCCGCAGAGCAAAAAAAGATTTCGCTCGTGCGCTCAAAACCCGTCAGTAAAAACAGATCTAGTCAAACTAGTATTGATTTTGATGCGATGGATGAGAGTGGCATTTGTATTATTGGTGATGGCTTATTCTCTAAAACAATTCGTTTCGATGATATAAATTATATTGAAGCAAATTGGGATGCAAAAGTTGAAATCTTTAACAAGTGGTGTGCATTTATTAACTCGTTTGATTCGAGTGTACATTTACAGTTAACAATCTTCAATCGCCATATGAGTATCGAAAGATTTGAACAACAAAAATTGTTGAAAATGGTTGAAACAACGTCATCAGTTGAAGAACAAAAACAATTAACACAACTACTAAACATCCGAAAAGAGGAATTAACTGAAGAAGAACGAGCGCAACTTAAAAAGTTAAGTGCAAATGGAGCATCCGCTCACAATATCTTGCGAGGTGCTTATAACAAAATCATGTTAGAAAAAATATTAATCGGGGATAACAATATTTTGCGAGAAAAATATATCACGGTAACTATTTCTGCGGTTGACTATACCACAGCTGATCGAATGTTAGCCAAAGAGTGCGAGATTATTATGACCCGCTTTAAAGAAATTGACATCAGAGGGCGGATTTTAACAGGTAAAGAACGCTTAGAGTTAATGAGTTGTATTATGCGACCGCACGAACCCTTTGTATTAAACTACCAAAATTTATTGTCACTTGGTGCGAGAACCAAAGATTTTATCGTTCCCGAACATTTTGATTTTTCGGCTAAACAACGGGTAATGATTGATTACGAATCATTCACTCAAACCGTGGCGATTTATGACCTCCCAAGTGAAATTGCGGATAAAATTATCAGTGATTTAATGGAAGTCCCAACTCACCTAACATTTAATTTACACCTAGATGCCCTTGAAAAAGATGAAGCAACTGATTTAGTTAAAAGCAAACTTGCTGGGATGGATATCCAAAAGCGGGATGAAACCCTAAAATTAATTAAAAATCTAAACGGGGTATTTGATGATACGCTCCTACCACGGGAACTAATTGATAGTCGTGATAACGCGATGAAAATGTTAACTGACTTAAAAAATGGTAGTCAAAAATTATTTAAAACCGCACTTTTAATCAACATTTATGCCAATGAATTAAACGAACTTGAAGAAACGTTTATGTTGATTAAGAAAGTGATGGAGCGTCATTCTTGTAAAATGAATCGTTTGATTGATTTTCAAGAGGACGCATTAAATGCAACTTTGCCAATCGGGCGTTGTAAGTTACCACTAAGACGAACGTTAACAACCGCATCAACGGGTGTATTTACACCATTTACCACCCAAGAACTCGCTCATAAGAACGGGTTATACTATGGCATCAACCAAGCTAGTAAAAACCTAATTTATTTAGATAAAACAAACCTTGACAATCGTAATGGCTTTGTGCTTGCTAAATCAGGTGCTGGGAAATCATTTCAGCTTAAAACTGAAATTGCCCAACGGATTTTGCGAGGTGAGGACGTTATTATTATTGATCCCGAGCGAGAGTACACTTCAACTGCTGAAGCAATCGGGGGGCAAATTATCGAAATATCAACACATTCCAAAGATTATGTCAACCCGTTTGATATTAGTTTTGATTATGCTGAGGGTGATAACCCTGTTGAAGCGAAAGCAGAATTTATTTTAACTCTTTTAGAATTAATACTTGGTGGACGAACAGGATTATCATCCGCAACCCGTTCAGTGATTGACCGTGTTGTTAGGTTGATTTATGAGGGTTATTTTAAAGATCGGGACACGAAACCTGAAAATATGCCGACCTTTAAAAATTTCCAACAAACCTTAAAACAACAACCCGAAGAAGAAGCAAGGCAACTGGCATTAGAATTAGAAGTTTATGTTGAGGGGTCGTTAAGTATCTTTGCGAACCAAACAAATGTTGACATTAATAAAATGTTAGTTGTTTATGATATTAAAGATTTAAAAACGAACATGACGAATATGGGTTTATCAATCATATTAGATCAAGTTTGGAATCGGATCAGTAAAAATCGTGATAATAACCGTCTTACTTGGGTTTATATTGATGAGGTATACTTACAATTTAAAAATGAGTATTCGGCAACACATTTAAAAGAACTATACCAGCGGGTGCGTAAATGGGGTGGAGCGATTACTGCTGCGACTAATAACGTGGAGGAGCTAATGAAATCAGATGTTGCCCGTGGTATGATCGCTAACAGTGAATCAACGTTGATTTTACCACTCAATAAAGTTGACCGCGAACTTGTCGGTGAACTACTTAACTTATCAGAAAAACAACTATCATACATCACCAACGGTGACAGAGGAACAGGCTTAATTAGAGCGGGGAGTACGATTATTCCGTTTGATAACCGCATGGATCCAGAGCGGGATAAAATCTTGTTTGAGCTATTCCAAACCGACATTAATTCCGTAACCAACGATGGTACTAATTAATGCCAGAAATCAAAATAACTAAAAGTGATATTACTGATAAAGTTAAGCAAGAAATTAAGGTTGACGTTAAGAAAAAAGAGTATGGGGTTAAAAACATTAGTAAAGCAGGAATCAAAACAGGGGTCAAAGCAAAAGTCAAAACAGGAGCTAAAATCGGGGTTAAAGCAGGAGGAATCGCTACAAAGGCTGGGAGCGGTATTATTAGAAGTACTGAAACAGATGATAAAACAATGAGTACAGGGTTAGATGTTGCCGGTACAAGTGTTAGAACTGCTCACAAAGGAGTTAAAACAGCGAAAAATACAGTTGTTACACTCGCCAAAAAAAAAGCAACAAATAATACTGACAAAGTTTTAAATTATAATCGTGTTAAAGCAGGAGTTAAAACAGGAGCTAAAATCGGGGTTAAAACAGGGGTTAAAGCAGGAGGAATCGCCGCAAAGGCTGGGAGCGGTATTATTAGAAGCGCTGAAACAGATGATAAAACAATAAGTACAACGATAGGTATTGCTGGAAAAAGTGCTACTGTTGTCAAAACTGTAGTTACCAAAAAAGCGATCATAAAACTCACCGCAAAACTCGCCATAAAAGCAGTGATTTTAGCTACAAAGGCGATTGTCGCAATTGCTTTTAAAGCACCAGTGATTGTACCGATATTGTTGATCGTAATCGTAATTATTGGAATTATCAGTTCGGTTGCGAGTGTTGGCGCTATCAGTGAAATAATTATTCCAATCGAAGTCGAAGAACAAATCACTAATATTCACACCAGTATCACATCTCTTGATTTAGAATTTTCCCGTGAACATGAACTAGGTTTTAATGTCAGCACTTATACGAAAGATTTTATCGCCTGGCACTTTATCAGTGACGATTTTCGAGCAGCGGTTTGGGATAATAACCATGCTTTTTATATGGGTGAAATTCAAGCTAATCATTATGCGTTCCACACCAGTTCAGCGGGGAATTTAAGTGAATGGTTACGTCTTTACCACAACAAAAATGATGAAGAAATGACAGAAATCGCCGAATTTAAAGAAATCGCTTGGCTAGAATTTTATGACCAACTTGGTGACCCGTATGAGATTGAGTGGCGACACGCCGTCACAAGTCCGTTTGGTTGGCGTGCTTCACCATTTCCAGTTGAGGGATATGAGGATGAGGAAGAACCACCACCACCAGAATTTCATTCAGGTGTTGATATCGGTAAACCGCAGGGAACACCAGTACTTGCGACAATTTCAGGGACAGTTGTGATAACAAACTATGATGCAGATGGTTATGGTAACTGGATTATGATTTTAAATCGAACTGATCCGACAAACCGTTTAGAAACCCGTTACGCCCATTTATACAGCATTTTAGTTGTGGCTGGTGATGTTGTTGAACGAGGGCAAGTGATTGGTTTAACAGGGTCAACTGGTCGTTCATCAGGACCCCACTTACATCATGAATTCCGCCGTAATAACCTTTTGTTGAATCCATATTTTTACTTCCCGCCACCAGGTGCGGAAATGCGAGATTTATTTAGGTAGTGATTATCATGACAAGTCGTAAGAGGGGTTAGGTAAAGGTGATGAAAAAGTAATTAAAGGGGATTTCAATTGTGAAAGAGGAGGAGGGTTTAATAAAATAATGTCAAACAGAAAACGCCAAAAATCAATGAATTTCAGAGTGAGTGAAGCTGAATATCAAAAAATAATCTCACGAATGGAAATTAATAATATTACTGATTTTTCAGCTTTTGCACGTGAAATGATGATTGATGGCGATATAGTAATCATATCAAACTTTGAACAAAAGGCAATCAAAAAAATGTTAGCTGATTTGGGTAGAATCGGAAATAACATAAATCAAATTGCCCGTTTTATGAATATCACTGGTGAACTTTACAAATCGGAAGTAGATGAAATCATGATGAATCAAACACTTATTAACACACATTTACGCGAATTAATTAAAATTCATCAAAACAAAAAAATAGGAGCTGATTTAAATGACAAACGATAAATTACTGGAAATTTTAACAAAAACTGAAAATGGATATAGATTTGAAGGAAATTTGTTCTTATCCAACACTCAAATCGAAACTCTACCTGACAACCTAAAAGTTATTGGAAGTTTAAACTTATCCAACACCCCAATCGAAATCCTACCTGACAACCTAACAGTTATTGGAGATTTAAACTTATCTAACACTCAAATCGAAATTCTACCTAACAACCTAAGGGTTATTGGAGATTTAAACTTATCCAACACTCAAATCAAAACTCTACCTGACAACCTAAAAGTTATTGGAAGTTTAGACTTATCCAACACCCCAATCGAAATCCTACCCAACAAACTAATGGTTGATGGGAATTTAAACTTATCCAACACCCCAATCAAAACTCTACCTGACAACCTAACAGTTACTAGAAATTTAAACTTATCCAACACCCCAATCGAAATCCTACCCAACAAACTAATGGTTGATGGGAATTTAAACTTATCCAACACTCAAATCAAAACTCTACCTGACAACCTAAAAGTTACTAGAAATTTAAACTTATCCAACACTCAAATCGAAACCCTACCTAACAAACTAACGGTTATTGGAGATTTAAACTTATCTAACACTCAAATCGAAATTCTACCTGACAACCTAACAGTTATTGGAGATTTAAACTTATCCAACACTCAAATCGAAACTCTACCTAACAAACTAATGGTTATTGGAGATTTAAACTTATCCAACACCCAAATTACATCTTTACCCGATGATCTGGAGGTCGGGCTGAAAACACGTCTAGTCGGGTGGAAAAAACATTCAAATGAAGCGTTAAAAGAAAAACAAGTTAACCAAAAACTCGAAAAGAGTGCTATTAAACGAGCGAAAAAACCAAAATTAGCTAGATAAACTAGATAAACAAGGATTGAGGTTTTTTTATTATGGCATATATGAAAATGAAACCAATAAAAAAAAGTCTTAAAAGGGTGATTGATTATATCTTAGATAAAAAAAAGATGGGAAAAGAAAATTTGAGCTTTTCTCATCATGCTAACCAAGAGCTTGCCGATTTAGAATTTGGTTTAATCCGTGATGAGACTCTTAAAAGAGAACCGAAAATGAAAATGTCAGATCGTGAAAATCTAGCTCATCATATAATTCAATCACATAAAATCACTGATAAGGTTACACCAGAAATGTGTTTAGAAATCGCAAAGAAAACAGCACAAGAGTTTACTAATAACGATTACGCATATGTTATCGCAGTTCATACCGATAAAGCACATATGCACGCCCACATCATCGTCAACGCTTACTCACACACCAATCAACCAAAACTAAAGAATTACCGTTCTGCCGAAAAGTTACTTGAAATAAGTAACCATCATTGCTTATCTCATGGTTTATCAACATCTGAAATTACACGTCAAAAGGGTACTACATCAAAAGTCTATCCGAAAAAACATGAATATCCCAAAACAGCGCGAGAACAACTTGCCGAATATATCCGTGAATTTATCAATCAATCAAAAAGTTATGAAGAGTTTATCGTCAAAATGCAATCGGCAAACATTGAGGTTGAAGAACGCTTAAATAATGACAATCTCGCTTTTAAATTACCTGGTAGCCAGCGAGCAATTAAATTATCCTCGCTCAAAAATATTCCTGATAACAAAGTTAGTTTGATTAAGGAGCGAATTAATTTAAACAATGAGCTGGTAGAAACTTACCAAGCGATGCCAAGTGAGGCGAAAAATAACATCATGCAGCCATTCACAAACGCCACACCGAAAAAAATGTATCGTTATAGTCGTGACTATTGGTTACAGCGCGAAAAATCACTTGCCAATATTAGCACTTCAGTGAAGATTTTAAATGCCATTAAAACACACAATATTGGGACTGTTAGTGGGTGGAAAAACCTAATAACAAACTATCAGAAAGACGTGAAAAACCTACAAATCAAAAAAGCAAATCATGAAACCGAATACGATAACTTGATTAGTCAATTTCGACAGTTTGCCGTTGTAACCGATGCACAATCAGAACTAAAAAATAAACTAATGGCAAAAAGCATGGAAATAACCGCACTTAACGAAGAGATAAAAGCGAAAAAATCCGAAATTATAGTCTTTGAAAAAGCCAAAGAAGTTGCCCTAAAAGTGAGCAACAAAAAAAGAAAACAATAAAAAATTATCCACTTGAGAGGAGAGTTAAAAAATGGAAGGTGCAGATGATAGAGTGATCAACCTAACCCAACAAGGACTTACGGGTGGGGTTAGGTGTTTGATGCGAGTTGCCCCAAGAGGGGTAAAATTATTGATTGCGGTTGCATCGTTTCTAACAGTACGAGTGCTGCTAGGATGCCTGCTTGCGATGGCACGAAAATTACCAGGGGTTAACATTAGCGGCGATAAAGGGGTTATATCATTAAAAAAGCTAAATAATTCAGGGGAACAATTAACAAAATGGAATGAGCCACTTGATATTAGTTATTGTGAAAAATTCGCAAAAACGATGAAAAAATACGGGGTTGATTGTGCAATCGAAAAAATAAAAGATGGTAAGTATGAAGTATTTTTCAAAGCAAAAGACCATGTAACGATTGAATATGCAATAGAGAAGTATACTGATAAAGAAATGGGTTTAGTGGGAAAGGTAGAATTGAAACAAAAAAAGAAACAAGAGAAAACACTAGAAAAGTCGGAGTTAGTGCCACAACCAGGTGATCCACTACCCCCATTAGATTTATCAGTACTAGAAAAGTCAATGCTAGGGAAACCAGCACCACAACCAGGTGATCCACTACCCCCATTAGATTTATCAGTACTAGAAAAGTCGACACTAGGGAAACCAGCACCAGTAAAATCAGTGCTATCGTCAGTGTCACCGATAGAATCAACCGATCCAACATTAGCTGAACCAGTACCATCGGCGGCATCACTCCGTGAACCTGCCCCGCCATCAGCTGAACCAGTACCAGCAGCAGCATCACTCCGTGAACCTGCCCCGCCATC
>JGI990J12352_1000268_pt1 | contig 12146 bp, 13 predicted proteins | sample Intmic4MA4BA4MSA_FD_12352 | JGI IMG/M metagenome (IMG submission 12352) | reverse complement strand
TTAAGAAAGCTTGTTTTTCGTTTTGGTGCGGGTCGCAGAGGACTGCGACCCCTACATGATTCTTACATTCGTTGCTTGTTGAATTTTCCACCAATATGATTGTTGCATGAGTTGCTTGTTAAATTTTCACCAACATGATTGTTGCATTCGTTGCTTGTTGAATTTTCACTAAGCCGTGTAAAATTGCTGTATTAATTTGCAAATTAATACAGCAATTTAATCCTGCAAATTAATTTTAACTCACCTGTAGGGGTCGCAGTCCTCTGCGACCCGCAACTAAACTATCACTACTAACAATTTTAGTACACTTTAAATAATGTCAACCACCCCTAAAACATACACTAAAACATACCGCCGTTAATATTAAGGGTTTGTCCTGTAATGTAACTTGCTGTGTTGCTTGCCAAAAACAACATGGCTTGTGCTACTTCTTCTGCCGTGCCTGCCCTACCCAAAGCGGTCTGTGCTACAAACGCTCGTCTTTCGTCTTGGGTTAAATAGGTATTCATATCGGTGTCAATAAAACCTGGGGCAATCGTGTTTACAGTGATAGTATGGGGCGCAAATTCTTTGGCAAGCGATTTGGCTAAACTTTCTACCGCCGCCTTACTGCTTGCGTACACACTCTCGCAACTTGCACCTTTTTGGGCAAAGACACTGCTAACAAATATCATGCGCCCAAAGTTATGGTTTAGCATATCGGGCGCAAAAACTTTTGCCACGTTAAAGCATGATGCAAAATTGTGTGCAAAAGTATGCGCCATGCTTTGAGGGGTTTCGTCTACAAACAAATTTTTACAAGAAATTCCTGCATTGGCAACTACCGGTATCTATAAAACCGAATGTGGCTTTAACCTTTAAAAAAGTTTCTTCCACCGCCTCCATAGACGAAACATCGCACGGGTAAGCGCATACAAACAATCCTTTAGATTGCCTTTCTTCTACGATTTTCCCCGCTGCTTTATCAGAATTTTTATAGCAAAAAGCAACACGGTAACCCATGTTGCTAAATGCGTATACAGCCGCCTTGCCTATGCCACGGCTACCCCCTGTTATAAACACAGTGCGGTAAGGCGGAATATTATTTAAAGTTATCGGGTAGGTCATTCTCAAACAGTATAACCTTTTTATCTAGGTTTAGGCTAGCGATTTTAGCCATAGAATCGGTTAAGCCATTAGCAATTATAATTTTATCTTCTGGCATGCCGCCAGCAAGACAACCTTTTTTCATAATCTCTGCCCTAGATGAATTTAAAATGGCATAATCGGCGTACTGGGCGATAAACTCACCTACCCGATAATTGCACGCATCTTCTTCTTCGCCTAACTCTACAAGCCCCGGGGTAACCACAATCCGAGTACCCTCAAACATACTTAGTACCTCTAAAGCATTGCGTGCGCCGTCTACGTTAGAGTTGTAGGCATCGTCTATGACAATCGTGTCGCCGTGGTCGATAAGCTCTAAACGGTGGGGGGTAGGTTTAAGCTGTTTGGCCGCCTCCGCAATTTCTTGCACCGTTACACCTAACTTAAGCGCAACAGAAGCGCAAAGCGTAAGCGTACCTGCCATATGTTTGCCCAATAGCGGACTTGTTATCAATATACTCTCTTTGCCTGCATGCAAGGTAAACGTTACACCTTTTGCCGTCATAGAAACGTCTGTGTAGTACACGCCCTCTGTACTAATCTCTGCATGACATGCCATAGTTTTATCTACCCTACACCAACCGTACATCATACGTGCGCCTTCGCTATCTCCGTTAAAAAAAGCGAATCCGTCTTTAGGAAGATGTTCTACAATTGCGTATTTGGTTTTGTGCAAGTTTTCGATACTGCCAAACGTATCTAGATGTTGGTTGCCTATGCCCGTTAAAATACCATAATCGTGGCGCACCACTTTGGCAAGCTCTGCAATGTCGCCTGTGTACCGTGCGCCCATCTCGGCGATAAAAACTTCTACATCGCCTAAACCGTCGCCCACCGCTCGGCAAATTCCCATAGGGGTATTAAAGCTAGCAGGGGTAGCCAACACTTTATATTTTTGTGAGAGTATAGCCGCTAAAATATTTTTGACAGTAGTTTTGCCAAAACTGCCCGTGATACCAATTTTAATAAGCCCTTTGTGGTTATCTAAAATGCGCATGGTTCGGTTGATGAACTTGCGTTTTATGGCTTTTTCGATAGGTGTTGTAATGCAATGTGCTAGCGTAACCGTAAGGGGAAGCAGCACAATAGCAAACGCTNCAAACGGATAAAAGTGTATCGGAAGCAATGCACCCAAACAAAGTATGCCGTACACGATACCNCCGTTAAGGATAAANGTAACNATACCNAAACGCCTTATGCGCCACGTAACTTTAAGCGGAGTTTTTTGGGTTTTATCTTTTAGTGCTAGCACAGTAAAGGTTATGGTAGCACCAAAAAANCCAAGCGCACCAAAATANTAGGCGATGNTAAACCTAAAAAAAGCGGCTACATAGATGCCCATAAAAGCGGCAGCANATGCGGCAAACACGGCATAGCGCAAAAACAGCTTNTGNTTGTGGGTTGCACTCCACTTAAACACCTCGCTAGCCCTATAGCTAGACAACTGAAAAATTTGATACATTTTACAACCCATAAACATAAGGCTGATGGCAGCTAATACACTAAAGAGTATTTTAAACAAGTTTTGGTCTAGTGGATACATAAGGGTGACAACGCACGCTCCTTTTGGTATTTACCCTTATGTATATGCANNNANTACNGCATACAGAATTCAAAATGTAAAAATGTTTTTTATAAGGTGCGGGTTGCTAGTTTAAGAATCTACGAAAATTAAAACTTATTCGCAATCAAGAAAATAACATCGCAATTAGGAAAACGTTTTTGGATAATTCATATAACAATCATATAGGGATCATAAGTTTTCTACAGGATTTAACTTCACATGTAGGGGTCGCAGTCCTCTGCGACCCAAAAACGCAATTACCCCATACGGGTAGTTTAAAAAGACATATAACGATTTTTACAAACATTAATCGCAACAATTTGGTGCGGGTCGCACAGGAGTGCGACCCCTACAGGTAAGCTAAAAACCAATTGCAACTGGTGCAACAATAGCTGTTTACGCTTACGCACGTTATTTAAACCAACCGATGTTGTGCGGGTCGCAGAGGACCCCCCGACCCCTACAGGATTTGTTACATCAACCGCAATGAGCTTTAACTCACATGTAGGGGTCGCAGTCCCCTGCGACCCGCACCTTATAAAAAAATCCTGTGCCTTTAATGCATTGCCGTATCACAAAAATTACCGCCCACTAAAAAAATGCGTTGATTATTGCATGTACTTGCATAGGCTTATCTAAAAACACGTAATGCGCCGCATTATCTAGGGCGATAAGTGCGCTGTTACTTATAAACCGATTAAGTTTTTTTGCCATATACATAGGCGTGTCTTTATCATTTTTGCCCCAAACAAGCAACGTTTCCGCCTTGATGTTTTTGGCAAAATGCTTTAAATGCGTATTAACTACCCGTATAAAAACGCTTTTCATGCTATCGGGTAAGGCGGCGTAATCTGATGAACCTTGCGGTTTTTTAGGTTTAATGTTTAAACGTTTTTTTAACTTATACACTCTCACCTTAAAAAAATATTTTAAGCCCCGCCTTGGCTTTAACCCTGCGGCATCCATTAAAATAAGTTTATGTACACGGTGTGCGGTTGTAGCACTGCCTGCCAATATCATGGCTACCCTACCACCAAAACTATGCCCCAATATATTGACGCTAGAGATGTTTTGAGCCTCTAAAAACTTTTCTACTAAGTCGGCATAAAAAAAGATATCGGCATGTTCTGGAGGAGGCGCACTCTTTCCGAAGTACGGAAAATCCAACATAATCACGCTTTTATTTTGGTTTTTAAGCGCATTAAAAATACCACGCATGGTATCACAATGTGCGCCCCAACCGTGCAAAATAAGTGTGGTGTGTGTAGAATCTGCGTCAAACCGTTCAAAATAAATTTCTTGATTTGCTATGCTAATAAACAATAGACTACCCCCATGTTTTCTTTTTTGGCGGTGCTATTTTTTTATAAGCAATAACCGCACTGCAATTAAAAACCATTATTAAATTTTAAAAAAACCTTAATCTCTTGTANGGGATTNGGGATTAACGTGCAAANATTAATCNGCAATACTTTTACGCACGTACGCTTAACCTACAACACTTTTACGCACTCTAAAGCATCTATGCCTTGCCCNTAATAATCTTTGCGCAAACGCTGTTGTATAAANCCGTTTTTTTGGTATAGCGTAAGGGCGGCAAGGTTTTGGGTATCTACTTCTAAAAAGATGGCTCGTACGCCTTTTTGGCTTACGTCTGCCAAAAAAAAGTTGAGTAACTGTTGTGCAATCCCTTTGCGACGGGCATGAATAGCCACGGCTAGATTTTCTATTTCGCTTTCGGTTTGCATAATTTTATAGCAAATATAACCCACTATCTCGCCTGCAACTTCTATCAACATCAAGGTATATAAGGGGTGAGCCATTGCGTCCGCAAACATTTGCTTTGTCCACGTTTGTGCATCAAAACAAGCGTTTTCTATAAGAAGAATAGGTGCTATATCCCCTAAGGTTGCGGGTCTTATTTGCATGCTAGGTTTTCCTCTGCTTGAGATACACGCACATACAGCGGTACGATTTTTTCATACGATTGTGCGCCGTCACGCTTAAAAGCTGCAATAGAGGCAGCAACCAAAGCATCTGGTGTATCACTTTCTGTTACCACTAAAGCCATTAAATTAGGTATGCCGTTTAACACCTTAGCCATAACAGCGTCTGCACACACTACACAAGCAGGGTTTTGCTGCGCCAAAAATTCTGCTAAATCTGCATGTTTTATCACTTGCACGGGCGTATGCACCCCTGCATGTTTATCTACAAAGGTACACACATACGCTAAACCATTAGCCGCATCAGAAACAGCAATGATAGAGTTTTGGCTCTGTGTATTATACGCTAACACTTCTTGATAGGTTACACCCACAACAGGAATATGTAACACTTGCGACAACGTGCGTGCAAAAGCCAAACCAATCCGAATACCTGTAAAAGAACCTGCACCCACCACTACGGCAATAAAATCTAAATTGGATAGCTGTAGGTTAGATTCTTGCATTAAGGATTCTGCGTATACAAATAAAACCTCACTGGCTTTTTTAAAAGAAGGGTCACGCTTGGCGGTTAGCACACCATCGTTATATAAAGCAACCTCTACGGTGCTGCTGGCTGTGTTTAAAGTTAAAAATTTCATACTATGGTTATCTGTCTTATATTTTCGTCTATTGCTTGTATAGTAACATGGGTTGCGTTTAGGTTAGTAAGTAAAGCCGCAATATTCTCGTGCCATTCTATTAAGGTTATCGTATCGCTTGCGCCAATCACTTCCGCTAGCCCTGCTTCTTCCGCCTCTAAAGCCGACTTTACTCGGTAAGCATCAATATGGCAAAGGCTTACATCACCCACTTCATAATTACACATAAGAGTAAATGTGGGGCTAGTAACCTCATCTAAAATACCTAAACCGCTAGCAATGCCTTTAGAAAAAACGGTTTTACCTGCACCCAGATAACCACTTAANAGCACTACNCTACCNGCCTGTAGCGTTTGGGCTAAAGACTTGCCTATATTAAAAGTTTCTTGTGGGCAATTACTAAGATGTTGCATACCCTTATCATACCTATTTTTGCCGTGCTTGTCAACCATAGCTATAACCGTTTGCAAATTATTATCTACGCCCTGCAAAATAATAATTGGGAGAGTTTTACTATTGTTAGACTAACCTACTCTATATCTCTATCTTCCGCTTTAGCTTCAACTTCTTCCATTTCCACCTCTGCCGCTTTAAACTTACGTTTACTTTGCATGCTTAAAATCATTCTATCCACCACTCTCTTAAGACGCTTGTATAACAAAAGCGTTACGCCGCCCGAAAAAATGGTACGCAATAAATTAAAAGGCAACGTTGCAAATAATAGATAATATCTAAAAAAAGTTTCTCGGGTGATGTCTGCGTAAAGAGGGCGCACCATATTTAAAAGAAGCTCCCAATTGCCGTCAAGTAACGCTTCTACAAAAAACGGAACTAACACAAAGCGGTTAAGTAGCACTGCCACAGGTAAGCTTAATAGGCTTCCTAAAGATACACCTATCACTGCCCCTTTTAAGGTGCGTTTGTATTTGTAAAAGAATGCAGAGGTAAGTACAAACACCAACCCTAAAATTAAATCGGCGGTTTCACCTATAAAGAGTGTGCTAGAAAACGGCATTTTAAGTAGAAAGCGGCATACTACAGCGATTACACCTGCTAAAGGTCCAAGCATAAAACCTGATAACAAAACAGGAATATCCGATACATGAAACGATAAAAATCCAGGAAAAAACGGTAAGCTAAAGGTTGCAAAATTGTATAACACTACCGCAAGTGCTGTAAACACCCCTAAGTACGCCATGCGTTTTGCCGTAAAATATTGGCTACACGCATCACTAAATTTTTGTTTACGGCTAGGGTTTGGGGTAAGCTTACCCACTGAGTTGTTTGGGGTTGTATCTTGCATAAAAAATAAAAGCTCCTTTATAAAAATACGCAGGAGCTTTAACAATGCAATATAATAGTACGCTTGACATATAGTGTTTGGCATACGTGGGTTAATACACATCGCTTAACCTACCTACGCCTTGTGATGGCTAAAACCCTCACCTTTTAAAAAATGCGTGCAATTAAAAATATTGATTATACTTATTTCTTCCAGACTGTACTGTCGGCTAAGGAATTTCACCTTTAAAAATACTAACAACTGTTGGCATTTTTTTATCAGGACTTGGCTACGCATAGCGCAAATCTTCGTGGGCTGTTACCACCGGTGGGGAGTTACACCCCGCCCCTAAGTATGATAGTAGTGTACCATAATATACGCTACCCACGCAAGCGTTTATGCAAAAAATATTAGCAGTGCTGTAATTTTCATGATAATTTTTTTATATTGTGCGGGTCGCAGAGGACTGCGACCCCTACATGTGGGTTGAAAATCAATGTGGGCTAACAAACAATGTAGGTTAATAAACAATGTGGGATTAAAATTAATTGCGATTGATATAATAATTTTTACGGCTTAAAGTAAATCCAAAAAGCAATTCATAAAACTTACATGTAGGGGTCGCAGTCCTCTGCGACCCGCACCTTTTTAACCCACATTATCATCCACTACAACCCCCTACACAGGGATAACCCGTGCTACCAAAACAGTACTATCGTCTTTAAGCACGCCTCCGTTTAGGTGCATGGCGTGTTCTAGAATACTTTCGGCTAGGGTTTGGGGGTTTAGGGTACGTAAATTATTGATAGTAGCAGAGAGTTTATCGCCCGAAAAACATTCTTCTACCCCGTCACTGGCAAGCACAAGCATATCGCCTGATTGCAATTGTTCTCGTTGCACTTTGGGTTCTATGGTGTCTAACATGCCCATCGGTGCGCCGCTTCCTTCTATTTTTTCTACCGAATCTTGCCTTTTAATATAAGTAGCGGGGGTTGCCAATTTTACTACATCGGTATCAAGGTTATCTAAATCTATCACGCAGATATCTAAGGACGAAAAATTTTCGCCGCCTGTACCTGCTAAAAATCGGTTAACACTTTTAAGTACCAACTCGCCGCTAAAGCCTGCCCTATAAAAATTTTCTACTAAGCCTATTGCCGCACTAGAGGTAGCGTGTGCCTTTTTGCCGCTGCCCATACCGTCAGACAATGCCATCATAAAACGGTTGCGCCCAATCTTTATAAAGGAGTGGCTATCGCCGCTTACGTCGCCCACTTTTTTTGCCACGCCTGCTACGCCAAACACTACATCAAAGATAGGTCGGGCTTTTAATAATACGCAACAAAAGCCGCTAAGCGTAGTATCGTCTATGCTGTAAATGGTAAAAGGGCGGTTGGTAACACGGCTCACAAGCCGCTCTATCGCTTTTCTGTCAAACGTTTCAGTACGCAAAACAAGCGTAACGGTATCGCCTACTATTAAACTTTGCGCCGTTGCAACAGATGCATAGTTAAGTTCTTGTACCAAAATGCGTTCTCGCTCTTGTTCGGTTTTAACGCTGGCAGAGGTGGTGGCGGCAAGGTCATCTAATACACCGCTTAAGCCTAACATTTGGTGCGATATAACAGAGCGTGATTTGTTCTCGTTTTCTATCTGCACTTTTAAAACGTTACGTGCATCAGAAATTTGTGTGGCGGTATTAAGTAATTTTGCCAAATTGGCACAACGACTGGTAAGGTAATCGGGTATATCGGATAACTGAGCCTTCCCTTTGGTTACTACCGTTTGCATCATACTATCCAGTGCCTGGGCACGTTTAGTTACCTCNGCGGCACATACNCTTTGATGCTCGCAAAGCGCACAGCATTTATTGGCAAGGCTTCCGTGATACTCGGGTAAGGTTTTATGNGTNGCACTTAACGTTTGGCTCATGGCACAAAATACACCACTAGAGGCACGTAAACGATGGGCTAAATCTTCTCTATCCCGCTGCATCATATAACGTACAGCGGTTTTATCGTGGGTTTCAAACAGATAATTTTTTAGCGTTTTAATAGCATGGTTAGGGGTAAACATGTAGGCGATTCCTGCCACCGATAGCGCAAGCAACCAATGGATAAGATACGTAGTTTCATAAAAAAAGAAAAATCTAAATATAAGATACCCTGCTAAACTGGATAACGGCATAATGATTTTGGGTGCGGCTGCAAAAGCGGCGGCTACAATAGCAATAAACGCATAGGCTGCCATGGGCGTAACCTCGTTTGCGTAAAGCGAATGCCCCACTCCAAAGGTTAACCCCACCACAATCGCTTTTGCCCCACCTGCAGCACGTGCAGCTATAAAGACAGTGTAAGCGGCAACCATTAATGCAAGCGGAAAACCCATCAACCTAAACGCAGAAAATCCTACCGAAGCGGCGGCTACCAACACCGCTAGGCAAATGATTTCGGTTTCTAACATTTTATATTTTAGCTTTTCTATTAAAATGGGTCGTAGGGCAATACGTGCGGCGGCNGAAAACGCTAAACTTAAAAATGCGTGGAGTAATAGGTGCAGTAANCCCAATTGCGTAAACGCCATAAANGCCGCTACAGCNANTGTAGAAAGTGGCGGAGCGGTATAGAGTATCCATCGGTTACGCACCTTTTTTGTTTTAAGAATATCNAANAGTTTTTTTGCNCCAAAAAANAATACGCTTTGGATANCGGCAGAAAATAATCCGAATATGCCACCTGCTACCAGTTCTGATGCTAAAAACATAGGCGTTATAATCACAAAGGGGACGTTTAAAAAAAGTAGCGCAAAGTAAAAGCTGGCACCAAACGGACGTACTTCATATAGCGAAGCATTAGATAACGCCAACAACCCTATAGCGATTAAGGCATATTTTAGTAGCGTTAAAAGGTTGTTGCGGCTAAAAAGATTAAGTTTACTTTTGGGGATATGCTTTTGGGCAACCGCTGTACTTGCCGATTGCGTTACAGGAACTTCTTTTACTTTTGCCAATTTCATACTGCTTTAAATACCGCCATAAAAAAATTAGCCTTAGGCAACTGTACTGTGTATTGCCTAAAGCTAATCTATTTTATCATATACGTTTATTACATTTTTGTATCTATTTTGCGTTTTTTGTCTAATATACGCAAACATTATTTCTTATTGTTGTGTATGTAGTTACCCGTAGGGGTCGCAGTCCCCTGCGACCCGCAACCAAACTACCACCGTCTGGATATTGCCTTAATATTTTTTAGTCCACTACAAACCATTCCAATCATAACTCCAACCACTATAACGGCGTTAAAGGACTCATCGCCCTAAGACGTGCTACATGCGCTACCAACTGCGCCACCACATAATCAATCTCCGCTTTAGTGTTACGTTTACCAAACGTAAACCTAATAGAACCGTGCGCTTTTTCTTCCGCCATACCCATTGCCATAAGCACATGGCTAGGTTCTAAAGACCCAGAACTACACGCAGAACCCGAACTACACGCAATGCCATTAAGGTCTAAGCTTAACAAAAGCGATTCGCCCTCAATAAATTCAAACGTGAAATTTGCGTTTTGTGGCAAACGGTTTTGCATACCGCCATTTAAAATAACATGCCCTATTTGGGCTTGAACTTGCTGTATAAAATAGTCACGCAGTTTNTTAATTTTAGCGGCGTTTTTATCGGTGTCGATAACCGCTTTTTCCATAGCAACACTTAACCCTACCACAAGCGGAACATTAGTAGTACCGCCACGCATAGAGCGTTCTTGATGCCCACCCGTTACAAACTTGTTATGTTTAAGCCCACCACGCACATACAGTACCCCAATTCCTTTAGGGCCATAAAACTTATGTGCCGATAACGCTAACATATCCACACCCAATTCTTTAGGAAGCACCTTAATGCTACCCACCGCTTGCACAGCATCGGTAAAGAATCTTGCGCCATGTTTTTTTGCGATAGCCGCCAATTCTGCAATAGGCTGAATNGTNCCTACCTCNTTATTNGCAAGCATAACACTTACCANTGCGGTACGCTTATCAATNACTTTTTCTAAACACTCNGGGGTAACATANCCCTCGGGNGTAACAGGCAATACCACTACTTCTGCCATACCGCTTTGCGCTAAAAAGTTGGCACTAGAAAGCCCTGCGGCATGCTCTATACTGCTAATAATAATCTTGTTGCGCTCCGGGGTTAACACGCAACCCTTAACTGCCCAGTTGCAACACTCGGTACCGCCACTGGTAAAATAAATTTCACTGGGCTTAACGTCAAGCAACTCGGCAACCTTACGGCGTGCGGTATCCACAGCGTTTGCAGACTCTCTACCAAAAACGTGTACACTGTTGGCATTGGCAAAAGTATCGCTAAAGTAAGGAATCATTGCTTTTAGCACATCTTTATCCACAGGCGTGGTTGCAGAATGGTCTACATATATTCTATTATCTTTTAGATTATGTCTATCTGTTTGCATACCCTTAGTGTAACACAAAGCACCCCAAAAAAACAAGAATTTTTTGCAACAATTTTTAAGAAGCCAACCCCTACCCTACATCATGCCGATTATCAATACCGCTACCGATTCTTTCAAACACCTGAATAATGTGTTCTATGCACATAAAATCACTGAGCGTATCGTCATCTAAAATCATTTTTATTTGGTTTAAGGCAATCACACTCGTGCTTTGTATAGCTTTTTCTAAATCCGCACCCATATCAATGCTGATATTCGCCTGCAAACTTTCTTGTAAATGTTTAATAAGTATTTCTTTTATTAGTTCCATAGAATACATTATACTGCACAATTAGTGCAATTGCAAGTTTTATGCAGTGGATATTGTAAGATTTGTTTATGGAAATTTTTTGCATTAGACTAAAAGAGTTGCGCCTAGAAAGAAAAGTTAAGCAACTAGATTTAGGCAAAACAATACACGTTGCCCATAATACTATTTCTAGCTGGGAAAGAGGACGTACTTTCCCTAACCTTGAAGAACTTAGCCAGCTGGCGGATTTCTTTGACGTTTCTACCGATTATCTTTTAGGGCGTGACGATATTTAATAAAGGGTACAATAGGTTCAACACCAATTTCAAAGGACAGATTCTCGATATGTTAAGTAATTTGATATGATTTTTGCTATTTTTATGATATGAAAATTTTTTGCAAAAGATTAATAGAATTGCGTTTAGAAAAAGAAATCTTGCAACGTAACGTTGCTGACTTTATGCATGTAGTACCACACACTGTTTCTAGTTGGGAAAACGGGAAAAATTTCCCAAGCCTTAAAAAACTTAGCCAATTAGCAGATTTTTTTGAAGTTTCTACAGATTACCTTTTAGGACGCACAGATAATTATTGATTGACACAAACTGAGTCTATCAGCTTAAAACGGGGTATGTTTTGTAGGGGTCGCAGTCCCCTGCGACCCGAAAAAGCAATTACCCTTATACGGGTAGTTTAAAAATGCATATTAATCTTTATAAACATTAATCGCAACAATACGTATGCGGGTCGCACAGGAGTGCGACCCCTACATGCGAGTTATAAATCAAATACGATTTTTTATTA
>JGI990J12352_1000267_pt1 | contig 12174 bp, 8 predicted proteins | sample Intmic4MA4BA4MSA_FD_12352 | JGI IMG/M metagenome (IMG submission 12352) | reverse complement strand
AGAAATGAGGAATAGGATCGAGTCTGCACATGCTTAAATTACTTTTTAACATATTCTTATTTTATTTTTCGGTTTTTGGTCTCACATCATTGATTAATGCACAGTTTATAGATAATTTTGCACATGATTGTGTACAATTTGACCTTTCAGAAACTACCTAATCAAAAAACGGATTTAATTATTATATAAATCGTAATCACGGCTCCAGTGAAATTGTCGCCAATGAATTGTGCCGTCCATCATACTTCGACTAAAGATATACCAAACATCTTCGCCATCAGGTGTTGTGAAAGTTAGCCCAAGGTGCGGGTGTGTTCCCAGGGTCCAATAATTAGTTAATATTAAAATATCTTCAACATTTCCAACTGCGATAACTTCACCAGTCTTTACGAAACCATATTCGTTATCACCAGCTGAATTAGTAAAAAGCACGTTAATAATCGCAAAATTAGTTACTGGTTTATTGAAATTGAAAATCAAATCTAAACCTCCATCGCTACCATGATTTACAGTCTGATGTCCTGATAGCTCTGCAAGTTCTTCGTTTTCAATAATAGTAATCGAAAACTCAAAAAATTCAATTTCGGCGGGTGTTTCATTGGTAATCGGCGGTTCTGATACGTATTCCTCGTTAACATTATCGTTTTGACATGCAGTAGTTAATAAAATAAATCCAATACAATTGATTAGTAAAATAATTTTTTTCGACATCTTAAACATACCTTTCAACTCCTTTAAATGTTTTCATACTCAAATATTATAGCAGATATTTTAAGAATAGTCTTGGTAAGAGTTTGGCAATTTTCTGTTTTTGAAAAAGATTATCTTGTTTTGGTAATATTTCCGATGTCATCCGAATATGTTTTGTCGAGAATGTAATATTGGTAATTAATAGTACTAGTTACTAAAACGACGTTCTGGTATTAATGGTTGAAAAAGAAAAGAAAAAATATGGTCTAAACAGGTATTTGGCTTTCATAGAATGGGAGTAAGTTAATTTATAGGGGGCATAGTGTATGGAAAATCAGGAGTTAATTCGTGATGTATTTGCGAGAACGAATGGCGAGGTTTATTTAGGGGTTGTTGGTGCGGTTCGTACTGGTAAGTCGACGTTTATTAAGAAGTTTATGGAGCAGCTTGTGATTCCGATGGTGGAAGATGAGGTTGTTAAGCAACGCATGATTGATGAGTTACCGCAAAGTGCTAACGGTAAGACGATTATGACAACGGAGCCAAAGTTTGTGCCAGCGCAGGCGGTTAATGTGTCAGCTGGTGGCGATGTGTCAGCGAATATTCGTTTAATTGATTGTGTTGGTTATGTAATTGATGGTTCAATCGGTTATGAGTCAGAAGAAGGTCCACGCATGGTTAATACGCCTTGGTATGATGAGCCAATTCCGTTTGTTGAGGCGGCAGCGATTGGAACGCAAAAGGTTATCGAGGATCATTCTCATATTGGAATTGTGATGACGACTGATGGTTCGATCGGAAATTTCGCGCGTGAGGACTATTTAGAGGCTGAGGCATTAGTTGTTGAGCAATTAAAAGTGATTAATAAGCCATTCATCGTGGTGTTAAATACAACGCATCCACATTCTGAGGGAACGAAGAATTTGTGTTCAGATTTAAAATTCGCTTATGATGTACCAATTATTCCAATGTCGGTTGATAGTATGACGACAACGGATATTAATCGTATTTTGAAAGAGGCGTTATATGAGTTCCCAGTTAATGAATTAGATGTAAAAATTCCTTCTTGGGTTGACGCTTTGAACAATGAAAACTGGTTAAAAGCGCAGTTCGTTGACATTATGACTAACAACAGCAACGAATTCTATAAACTACGTGATATTAGCTATTTAGCTGATGAGTTAAAAGAAATGGAAGTTGTTGAAGATTGTCATATCTCAGCTTTAGATGCTGGTTTAGGATTAGTAGAATTAGAAATCCACGTTCCAGATGAATTATACGACCGAATTTTAGCGGATTTAGTTGGTCCAATCACGGATAAAGCTGACTTAATGCGTATCTTAACGGAGTATGTGCGTATTAAGAAAGAATTTGATCCGATTGCCAGTGCATTACAGATGGTCAAGCAAGTTGGTTACGGAATTGCAACACCAGCAATCGAGGACATGACATTACAAGAACCAACCGTTGTGAAACAAGGTTCCCGTTTCGGGGTGAAGTTAAATGCAATCGCACCGTCGATTCACATGATTCGCGTTGATGTTGAGTCAACATTTGAGCCGATTATCGGCAGCGAGCAACAATCGCAAGACTTAATCGACTTCATCATGAAAGATGCAGGGGTTGACCCGTTAGCGGTGTGGAATACGGAAATCTTCGGACGTTGCTTAAGCGACATTGTGCGCGATGGAATCTCGGCGAAATTATACTCAATGCCTGAATCAGCACGCATGAAGTTACAAGAAACATTGATCAAGATTGTCAACCAAGGAAATGGTGGATTGATTGCGATTATGTTGTAAAATGTTTGAAAAAAATGAAAGTCACCGAGGCTAAACCTTGGTGGTTTTTGCATTTTCTTTTCTGAAAATGTAAATTACGTTTTACAAACTTCTTGATTTATGCCAAAACGTAAAGTATAATTTACAAAAGAGGAAAATTCTATATTTGTGAATTATATTTTAGTTATGGATAGGATGTGTTTTAGGATGAATATTGAGTTAATCAAGGCGAGTGATTTTGTTGGTAATCCACGACCAGCGATGAGCAAGGTTTTTGTCGAGGGATGGTACAATGATTTGAAGATGATTTGCAAAGATAAGGAAAAGTTGCAAAGAGCGTTTGAACATATTTTTGATTTAGAAGGGTTCTATCTTGCGGTGGTTGACCAAAAAATCATGGCTTTTGTTGGTGTATGCGATCGGGTTGAACAACGCCGAATTGCTTATTTTGATAAAAAAGAATGTCGCAAAGGACTCGGGTTCATTCGCGGCAGTATTGCAGCGATCGTATTAACTAAGATTTTAGTGAAAAAAGATTATCCATTTGATATTCCAGCTGGCGCTGGCGTGATTGAATTTGTTGCAACATTACCCGAAGCACGTGGGAAAGGGCTTGCTGCTAAGTTGATTGAGTATGCAATGGCAGATACAAATTACAAAGAATATATTCTTGAAGTAATTGATACCAATCACGGTGCCATTAATTTATACGAACGACTTGGTTTCAAGGAATTCGTGCGTGAGAAGTCACCTTATCCGCCAGAGAAAGCTGGATTTGAGGAGTTTATTTATATGAAACTTTGATAGTACCAACGCAAGAATCAAAACACTATCTTTTTTGACCCGATATGCTTTCAAAATTTTGCCTCGTCTAAAAGCAAATGGTCGAAAAATCTGGCATTCTGACTTGTGGCGACACTACCTAGTAAAACGGAACTTCATCAACGTGAAATCGCCGAAAATATTTTAATAGCCATTATTGATGAGTTGAACCAACAGCAAGCCTCGGTTTTTGGTCGTTAGAAATCAATAGTTATGAGAAAATTTGGTTGCTGTAAAGTCGAGTAGGTAGCATGTAATAATGATTTTGAGTAAGATAATCATATCACAAATTCTTAGAGGTACGGTTATGAAACAATTACAAATTTTATTGTTTTAGTGATAAACGTTTTGGTATGATTGGTTGGCGATGGAAATAATCTGTGGCAAAAACAACGACAAAAGGTGGGGGGACGCAATGAGTTAGTTTTCAAAGAAAACTATTACGGTTGTGTTAGTAACAGGAAATTCACGACGCACGTCTGACCAAGATAAACGAAGTGAATCGCTGGTCGAAACCGACAGTCACAAGTTCTCTGCGAAGTTGAGCAGTTAGAACTCACGACGGAAGTGATTAGTTCTCACTGCGTCTAGGTATTTTAGGAGGTCATATTAATGAAGACGATTTTAACAATTATGCGAAAAACAGGGCTAAAGTTCAAGGGGTTTATGTTTTTCTATTTGCTTCTTTCGGTGATTGTCGCAACGGCGATGTTGTTTACAAACATCTTTGAAGGTTACTTAGCAGAAACCGCACTGTATAGTGATATGACTGCGATGCGAAATTTTCTGTTATTAATTACAGGGACAATCGCAATCCGAGCGGTCTTGGCGGGAATGCAAACTTTCTTCCGTCGCCGCCATGTTGCGAAAGCGGGATATGCTTTGCGAAACCATTTTATTGACCACTTTTTACGGGCTCCATTTAGCAAGGTTGAAGCGACTGGTAGTGGGGAAATTTTGTCAGTATATTCTAATGATATGGAGAGTTCGGCGCTGTTGGTTGTCAGTAATATTGCTTTTGTAATTGAAGGTTTGGCGATCTTTGCCGTATCATTAATTTTTTTGATCACCGCTAGTACCATGAATATTGGTGTCCTTGTTTTAGTATTTGCTGGGATGATGGGCTTAGTAGTTTTGATTATGCAACCAATGCAACGTTTTCAGAAGAAGGCATCGGAGGAACGAGCACGTTATAATGAAATCGTCAACGACTCGTTGCAAAATTTGTCAGTTGTAGCGGCATATTCGCTGGAAGAAGTCATCGAAGATCGCTATATGACCGCTTATCGCCAGTATATGAAAATCATTAAAAAGGTCTCGTTTGCTTCGATTTCAATGGTTTTTGTAACCCTTTTGGCGATGCTTGGTCCGCTAGCAATTGTTAATGTGATGATGGCTTTTCGCGTGATTGATGGCTACATGACAATTCCTGGATTTATTGCCTATAACGCAACTTTAATGATGACGGTCATGGGACTGTCAATGACGGCTAATAATGTTGGTGCTATGGTCTCGAATATCGCCAATGCTAAAAGGGTCATTGAAAATACCGATTCAGAACCTGAAGAAAATAATGATGGTTTTTCGACCATTGATCGCCGCGTGCCGCTTGATATTCGTTTTGATAATGTGACTTTTACTTACCAAAACAACGATTCTGAAGCAGTAACAGAACAACCTCCTAAGACGAAGAAAAAACGGGGGATTCAAATTAGCTTTGATGGACCACCACCTACTAAGGAATCAGTTGAAGAAACCGAAGAAGTGGTTGAAGCCGTGCCAATACTTGCCCTTGACAATGTGAGTTTTGAGATTAAAGCTGGTAGTAAGGTCGCGTTTATCGGCGGTAGCGGCAGCGGGAAGTCGACGGTGCTTAAGTTGCTACTTGGTCTATATGAGCCAACTGATGGTCGTGTCGAAATTGCTGGTCAGGATGTTACAGCATTGTCAAAGCAGAATATCCGCGAATTATCAGCCTATGTCCCACAGGATAGCTTCTTATTCCCAGAGTCAATTGGTGCGAATATTACCCTTGAACAGTCGGTCGAAAATATGGAAAGATTAGAAAAAGCTTGTGAGCAAGCGGGAATTCTTGATTTTATTAATTCATTACCAGAACGTTTTGATAGTGTATTAGCAGAGTCTTCAGAGAATATTTCTGGTGGACAGCGACAGCGGATTGCGATGGCGCGTGCCCTGTATAAAGACGCCCCGGTGATTCTGTTTGACGAGGCGACCAGTGCGCTTGATCCCGCGACTGAATCGGCAATCATCGATAGTTTAACCAAGGCTGCCGCTGATAAAACTGTTATTATGGTCACCCATCGAACCAAACCGATTGCGATGTGTGATACGATTATCGTGATGGATGCGGGTCAGATTGTTGGTATTGGAACGCATGAGGAACTTGTTGAAACGTGTGAAGTGTATCGCAAATTGGAGGTGGCGCAAAATGTTTAAGAATTTAAAGCAGAAAATTACCGCTGGTGATAATATTTACTTTTTCCGCGGGTTGAAATTTGCCAAGCCACATTTGATTCCGTTTGCAATTGGACAATTCTTCTATAGTGCGCAAGAATTTATATTTTCATTTGCGATGTCAGTTTTAATGGGGAATATTATGGCGGCGATGGTTGCGGGTAGTCGTGAGATGGTAATGACCACGATTTGGAATTTCATTTTGATGTTGCTTGGATTTATTGTTTTTCTTGGATTGGGAATTGCGTTGTATATTTACTTTAGTGAACGAATCATGCAAGATGTGCGTCAATTATTATTTCGGACATTTATGCGCAGCGGGGCTGAAGAGGCGACTGCGAGTCATAGTGGTGATGGGATTGCATCGATTAATACCGATGCGAATACGATGAGTCAGATGTTTGGTCAACCATTAACAAATGTTTTGAGTAACATTATCGTGATTTTCGGTGCGACTGGGACAATCTTTGTTGTTGATTGGAGCCTCGGATTAGCAGCAGTGGGGGTTGGGATTTTAAGTTTTATCTTCCAAATCAGGTTTACAAAGCCAATCGCGGAAATCGGGAAAGAGCAGCTTGCGGCAAATGCTGAAACGGTTAAATCTGCTAGTAATATTTTTAATGGTTCGATGGCAATTAGGGCTTATAATACGCAGCGACGGGCATTAGTAACGTTTGACAGGGACAATAAGAAAATCAAATTGCTAGATTTTCGCAGTGCCTTAATCGACACTTGGCGGGAAATATTTTCACTAGTAGAAATCTGGTTATCGCTGGTCGTGACATTTGTTTTCGGTGGTTGGTTAGTCGCAAATGGTCATTTGGAATTTCATCTATTAATGATTGTCGCTGGGATGTTTACGACCTTTGTTCGCGCGATTGGTAGTATCGGTAGCACCTATGCCCAGTTGCAAATTCCACTCGCAGGTGCAAAACGCGTGTTTGAAGTTCTTGATAGTGGTGATGTTCTAGTAAAAGATCAGAAAGAAATTAGTATAGCAGAACGAAATGGATATGGTTTGACCCTCGATAATTTGAATTTTGCGTATAACGGTCAAGAAAAAAATGCCCTTAAGGGGTTGAATCTTGCAATTGCTGAGAATGAAATGGTCGCATTTGTCGGTGAATCGGGCAGCGGAAAATCGACCTTACTTCGGGCAATGGTCGGCTTATATGACCGTAATGACTTAGGAATGACTGTCGGGGGTGTAGTTTTTAATGATAGTGACGTGAAATCTTGGCGTGAAAGTTTTGCTTACGTTGATCAATCTTGCAAATTATTTGATATGACCATTAGCGAAAATATCGCCATGGGAAAAGGTGGACAAGCTGAAATTGCGGAAATCGAATTTGCCGCAAAACGTGCTGTTGCGCACGATTTTATCTTGGAGCAGACGGACGGATACGAAACTGCTTGTGGTGAAAAAGGAGCTTCCTTATCAGGTGGTCAGAAACAACGCATCGCTATCGCTCGTGCACTTGTAAGAAAAGCACCGATCTTGGTATTTGACGAAGCAACATCAGCCCTTGACACTGAATCAGAGCGTAGTATTATGGAAACAATTGAGAATCTGCGAGCCGATCATACCGTTTTAATAGTTACCCATAATCTTCATAATATTAAAACAGCTGACAAAATCGTTGTCATGAAAGATGGCGCGATTGTCGAAGTTGGAAATCACGATGAACTACTTGCTCAAAATGGCGAGTATGTTGAATTGTTGACGAAAGAAAAACAGTAATTTCACCTTTTAAAGGGTAATATCAAGGTGAAATGAGGCGAAAATTCCCCTTTTTAACCCTAAAACAAGAGTAATTACCTTAATATCGGTTGAAAATAGTAAAAACGGTCGCGAAAAGCACGATAATTGGCAAAAATATTGATTTCTCGTGCTTTTATGATCCCTATTTCCGCTTTTCGACCCCAAAACAAGAGTAATTACCTTAATATCGGTTGAAACTAGTAAAAACGGTCGCGAAAAGCACGATAATTAGCGAAAATATTGATTTCTCGTGCTTTTATGATCCCTATTTCCGCTTTTCGACCCCAAAACAAGAGTAATTACCTTAATATCGGTTGAAACTAGTAAAAACGGTCGCGAAAAGCACGATAATTGGCGAAAATATTGATTTTTCGTGCTTTTATGATCCCTATTTCCGTTTTTCAACCCTAAAACAAGAGTAATTACCTTAATATCGGTTGAAACTAGTAAAAACGGTTGCGAAAAGCACGATAATTAGCGAAAATATTGATTTCTCGTGCTTATTCTATTATAATAGATTTCAGGTGATCAAAATGAAAGAAATAAGAATAATTAATAAAACAGCTATTAACGAGGAATTGCAAGAAATTGAAACGGAACTCGGAAATCTTATCGAAAGACGCTTGTATCAAAGAAGAAAATCATTTTATTACAGAGTTCGCCAAAAAGATATAGCGATAACAAAACAACCCGATCTGATTCGTCAACTTTGTCGTCGCGCTTACCTAAACTCGCGAAAATCTCGTTCTAGGAGCGGGATTTTTTTCGTATATTAAATTTAGAATTCGACTTTTTGGTAAAGTTATGGTAATATACTAGTTGCGTTGGCAAAAAAAATTAAAAGAGGTTTAAGAGAATGTTAAAAATATTTAAGCATTTAAGGAAGAAAGACTGGCTGTTAATCGCGGCTGGTGTGTTGTTTGTTTGGATTGCGGTACGCCTTGAGCTTCAAATCCCAGGGTATATGCGGGAAATTACGGAACTTGTAAATACGCCAGGAACCGAAGTTGCAGATATCTGGCATCAAGGTTTTCTGATGCTTGCAACGGCGCTCGTAGCAATGTTGATGACGGTTATTGTCGGATTTTGTGCTGGTAAAGTTGCCGCTCGTTTTGGTCGTGATTTACGAATCAAAATTTTCGGCAAGGTTATGGATTTTGGTATGGCAGAAATTAATGAGTTTTCGATTCCGAGTTTAATTACCAGAACGACGAATGATGTTTCGCAAGTTGAAATGATTGTAACAATGGGATTTATAATGTTAGTCCGGGCACCAATTATGGCATTTTCGGCAACACTTCGTGTTTTTGATCACGGTCTTGATTGGGCAGTTGCCGTTTTAGTAGCGATTGCGGTTTTATTATTTACAATTCTTGTTTTGGTAATTTTTGCTTTACCAAAATTCAAGATTATCCCGAAATTGACGGATAAGTTAAATCTTGTTGCACGTGAGCACTTGAGCGGAATTCGCGTTGTAAAAGCTTATAATGCAGAAAGCTATGAGGCGGAGCGTTTTGAAAAAGCCAATGATGAATTAATGCGAACGAATCGTTTTGCTAGTCGCTTGATGGGTGTATTATGGCCAGTAATTGGGATTATTATGCAAAGTTTACCACTGGCAATTTTCCTGATTGGCTCGAATTTGATTAACAATGCGATTGGTAATTTTGACATTGGCGAAGCGTTAGATTTATTCGCCAATATGACGGTCTTCTCACAATACGCAATGCAGGTTGTTATGTCGTTCTTAATGATGGCGATGATGTTGGTTTTATTACCACAAGCAATGGTTTCAGCAAAGCGAATCAACGAAGTGCTTGATAAAGAAGTTTCGATTACTTATCCTTTAGAACCAACTGATGCGACCGGCGATACAGGATTATCAGTCGAGTTCACAGGGGTTAACTTTAAATACCCAGAGGCAGAAGACTATGTACTAGAGGACATTAATTTCACAGTTAAGAACGGCGAAACGGTTGCCTTTATCGGGGCGACTGGTTCTGGTAAAAGTACTTTACTAAAACTGATTACCCGTTCTTACGATGTCACTGACGGCGAGCTGAAAATCGCTGGTAAAAATGTCAAAGCCTATACCGAAGAAGAATTGACCACGAAAATCGGTTATACCTTACAAAAAGCGAATTTAATCTCGGGTTCAATGTCCTCGAATATTGCCTTTGGTTTAGAAGATTCTGCATCACAGTTGGAAGAAATCAAAGAAGCAGCCCGTTTAGCACAAGCGACGGAATTCATCGAAAAATTAGAAGACCAGTACGAATCAGAAATTGTTCAAGGAGCAACTAACGTTTCAGGTGGTCAACGACAAAGATTATCAATTGCGAGAACACTATTCCGCAAAGCCGATATTTTGATTTTTGACGATTCATTCTCGGCACTAGATTACAAAACTGATCGTCAATTACGAAAAGCCCTAGCGACAGAAAGAGCAGATGTTACGAAGCTAATTGTTGCTCAACGAGTTTCGTCAATCATGGATGCAGATAAAATCATCGTTTTAAATGAAGGTCGTGTTGCAGGGGTCGGAACGCATAAAGAATTACTTGACCAATGCGTTGTTTACCAAGAAATTGCGAAGTCACAATTAACCGAGGAGGAACTTGCAAATGGAGAACGTTAACCAAACACAGGAATCAACAACCGATAACGCAATAAATATTGAAATTGGGATGGTCGATCCAAAAATGGCTAAAAAGAATATCGGTAAATTGCGCGCATACATGAAACCGTACATGATTTGGGTTATTCTAATCACAATTTTTACGATTATTTCGAGTATTCTCGCGGTTTGGGCTCCGAATTTAATTGGTGACCTCGTCGATTATATTGCGGCTCCGTTTGAAGCATTAATGACCACGGGTCAACTTTCAAGCATTGATACTGATGCAGTTTGGAATTTGGCAATCATATTAATCGGAATTTACGTTGCCGTGTTCGTACTTGATTTTATCTCGCGTTTTACAATGACCAATATCTCGATGATTTTGAGTAAACGCCTCCGAAAAGACATGAGTGCTAAAGTCGACCGTGTCCCGTTATCGCATTTTGATACCGAAGAAAAAGGAAACACTTTATCGCGAATTACCAATGATGTTGGCACACTACAACGAACGGTCAATGAATCATTTATTGCAGTTTTATCTGGGGTAATTATGTTTGTAACAGCTTTGATTATGATGTTCACAGTAAACTGGATAATGGCTTTAACAGCACTCGCTTCGGCATTGGTTGGGCTTGCTTTCATGGGGATCACCGCGGCAAAAACGGCCAAATTCTTCAAAGCCCAGCAGGAAGAACTTGGAAAGCTAACTGGTCATGTCGAAGAAATCTACGGCGCACATGATGTTGTTAAAAGTAATTTCGCCGGCAAACTAGTAACAAAACAAATGAATGAAATTAACGAACGTTTATACTCGGCATCATTCAAAGGCGGATTTGCCATGAGTGTATTAAGCGGTGGAATGGGATTCATGGGGAATATTAGTAACGTTTTTGTTATGGTCGTTGGCGCAATACTGACTTTCAACGGAACAATCACATTCGGAACAATCATGGAATTCTTACTATACGTCGGGCTATTTAACCAAACACTCGGAATGCTCGGTGAGCAGGCGATGACAATGCAACAAGGAGTTGCAGCAAGTAGCCGAATCTTTGAATTCTTGGAAGCTGATGAAATGGAAGAAGAATCGCATAAAACAGCGAAACTTGAAAATCCGAAAGGTCAAGTACTATTCGATGATGTTAAATTCTCATATAATCCAGAAAAACCGATTATCAAAAACTTCTCGGCAGCCGTTGGTGCTGGTAAAAAGGTCGCGATTGTTGGTCCAACAGGAGCTGGGAAAACGACAATTGTTAATCTATTAATGCGCTTTTATGAATTAAACAGTGGCGCGATTATGATTGACGGCGTTGATATCAAAACAATGAAACGCGAAGACGTTTATGACTTATTTACGATGGTATTACAAGATTCATGGCTATTTGAAGGTAGCGTCTACGAAAACATCGTCTATAACAAAAAAGACGTTTCTTACGAACGGGTGATCGAGGTTTGTAAAGCCGTCGGGATTCATCATTATTTCAAATCATTACCAGACCGCTATGACACGGTACTAACCGATAAAGTTAGTTTATCAGCAGGTCAAAAACAACTATTAACAATTGCTCGCTCAATGATCAATGATGCCCCTTTGTTAATCCTAGACGAAGCAACGAGTTCAGTTGATACCAGAACAGAAATTTTGATCCAGAACGCAATGGATAAATTAATGATTGGTAAAACATCATTCGTAATTGCCCACCGCTTATCAACGATTAAAAACGCTGATATGATTCTCGTTATGAATGAGGGTGATATCATCGAAATCGGAACACATGACGAATTACTAGAAGCAGACGGATTCTACGCTGGCTTGTACAACTCGCAGTTCGATTTTGGCAATGACGAGGCTTCTGCTTAACTAATATTATTTTGAAATCCAAAATAAAAAAATCACCTGTTGGTGATTTTTTTCAGACTGTTGACAAACGAAAAGTTTGAAAGCAGTCTTTTTAAGTGAAATAGAAGTCGAAAAATGTTATAATATAAGTATGAACATAAATATGAACCAAGCGGAG
>JGI990J12352_1000266_pt1 | contig 12192 bp, 12 predicted proteins | sample Intmic4MA4BA4MSA_FD_12352 | JGI IMG/M metagenome (IMG submission 12352) | reverse complement strand
TGGATTTTACCATTATTTTGTGTCGGATGGCATGTCACCGGCTCCTCGGGCGACTTCTATTTTGTTGTGGCAAGAGGGTGTTCATTTTTCGGCGGAAAATGCGTATGTGCAACTTTTTGGGGTAAATGGTGAGCCGTTTTTTACAGAAGATGGTGCGATTTTTGTACAAGGTGACTTATCTGGGGATGGATTTAATGGGGTTAGAATGGCGACGCGTTTTCAAGAATCTTCGTTTGAGATTGCGATGAGACAAGACGTCTATTTTGAAGAAATAGTAAATGAAGTCGATGGTTTTGTGACTTTTTTATGGATAGTGGGGGTGATTGGTGGGGCTTTTCTTGTCATAGGTGGCATTGTTGGATTTTTTATGGGTAGAATTAGGCTGGCAGATGGAACGGTTGAGAAGCGACCAGCTTTTAAAAATATACCACTTCGCTATGATTTTCCTTTTAATGGGAGTTTTCCTGCGACGTTTTATGCACTTAAAGAATTGCCTTCTGGCGTCTATTTTGAATCATCATTTGAATCATCAGTTTTTAGTGTTTATGTGATGAAATTGCAAAGTGTGGGTGCCCTCGATATAGGAAAAGTTGGCAAGAAAAATGTCGTGATTCAGCTTAAAACGCCAGAGGCCTCGCTTGCATCGGTTGAGCAAACTTTGTACAATTTGCTGTTAAAAAGTGCTGATCAAAATGGAAGATTATCAACCGTGCAATCTAGCAAATGGCAAAAATTAGGAAAGCGTGTGACAGCATGGGAAAATAGAGTGAGAAAAATGGGTGAAAAAGAGCTCCTCTCGCTAGGTTTGTTAGCTGTTGATAAAAAAGGAACGCCCCGCTTTACCACATCTGGTTATCGTACCTTGCTAGACTTTTGGGGTTATATCAAATATCTAAAAGAATTCAGTAAGGCGCTTGGTACTGGGGAACTTGACGACAAATTGCGCCAAGATGATCTTTTGTTTGCAACCTTGATTGGTCTGAGGCGTGACTTGAAGAAATATTTTGACAAAAATATGAATCAAATTGACGATGGCTTCTTACCGATGTGGCAATTGATGTGGCTGACTGGCACCTTTAATCAGTCTCTTATCCATACAGATTCATATTCTGGCTCAAGTGTTGGTGGCGGCTTTTCTGGCGGCGCAACTGGAGGCGGCGGTGGCGGTGCTCGTTAGGAAAAACGCTGTATTTATGTGAATTTATATCCACAGATGCCAGACGAGGTTCTGACATCTGTGATAGTTGACGTGGTGAGCGTAGCTCACTTACGCCATTTGAAGTGTTTTTGGTTGAAAATATCGGTGAAAAGCGGTAAAATGGATAGTAAGAGGTTGGAGGATTTGGCAAGCTATTCAAGAAGGGATTCCTGAACTATCGGACTATACAGCGAAAATTTTAGATGAAATGGAGTAACAAACGATGAAAAAAGGTATGACAGGTTCTGAGATTAGAAAGATGTTTTTGGATTTTTTTGCGTCTAAGGGGCATATGATTGAGCCGAGTAGTTCACTGGTTCCGCATGAGGATCCGACGCTTTTGTGGATTAATAGTGGGGTTGCTGCGATTAAGAAGTATTTTGATGGTAGTGTGGTTCCGAAAAATCCTCGTATTACGAATTCGCAGAAGTCGATTCGCACGAATGATATTGAAAATGTAGGCTATACGGCGCGTCATCATACGTTTTTTGAGATGCTTGGTAATTTTTCGATTGGTGATTATTTTCGCGAGGAGGCTGTGATTTGGGCGTGGGAGCTTTTGACCGATGAGAAGTGGTTCGCGTTTGATAAAAGCCTGTTGTATGTGACGGTTTATCCAGGTGATGAGGATACTTATAATTTGTGGGTAAGCCTCGGTGTTGACACTTCGCATATCATTAAGCTTGAGGAGAATTTCTGGGAAATCGGGGCGGGGCCGTGTGGACCGTGCACGGAAATTTTCTTTGACCGTGGCGTTGTGTATGATTCTGAGGGGATCGGTCTGCGATTGCTTGAAGAGGATTTGGAGAATGACCGCTACATTGAGATTTGGAATGTCGTGTTGTCGCAGTTTAATTCGAATCCAGATTTAAAACGCAAGGATTATCCACCGTTACCGAGCCAAAATATTGATACAGGAATGGGGCTTGAGCGCATGGCTTGCGTCCTACAAGAGGTGGAAACGAATTTTGAGACGGATTTATTTATGCCGATTATTGAGGCGACGCAGAAGCTGGCGAAGTTTGAATACGCTGGCGATAAGAAGACATCTTTCAAAGTCATTGCCGACCACATTCGTACCGTGACCTTTGCGATTTCTGATGGGGCGATGCCGTCAAGCGAAGGGCGTGGCTACGTGTTGCGAAGACTGCTTCGACGTGCGTTAATGCATGGGAAAAAACTTGGTGTTGAGGGCGCTTTTTTGTCAGAATTAGTACCCGTCGTTGTTAGCATTATGAAGGACTTCTATCCAGAGCTCGTAGGTAACCAAGAACGCGTCAAAAAAATAGTGACTGATGAGGAAGAAAGATTCCTAAGAACACTGACTGATGGTGAGAAAAAGTTCGTCGAATTTGCAAATAAAGGAAAAGTGAGTGGTCGTGATGCATTTATGCTATATGATACATACGGCTTTCCGTACGAACTAACTGCTGAATTAGCAGGCGAACAAAACCTTGAGATTAACCGTGATGAATTTGATGCATGTATGAAAGAGCAACAAGAACGCGCAAGAAGCGCACGTGGCGAAATGGCTGATATGAATGCCCAGAATGAAACGCTTCTGAATTTTAAAGAGGTTTCTGAATTTATCAATGGGTATGCGGGTGAATCTAAAGTTATTTTACTTTTGAAGGATGGTCAAGCTGTGACAGACTTGACAGGAGTTGGACAAATCATTTTAGATAAGACGCCATTTTATGCGACGAGTGGGGGGCAAGTCGCCGATGTTGGATTTATGCTTGGGGATGATGTTAACGTTCAAGTCAAAGACGTTGTAAGGGCGCCGAATGGACAGCATATTCACACTGTTCATGTTGAGGGGACTATTGAAACGGCGATGCCGTTGTCTTGTAAGATTGAAATGGCGTATCGACAGGCTGTTGAGAAAAACCATACGGCGACTCATTTATTACATAGCGCTTTGAAAAAAGTGCTGGGTGAGCATGCTAACCAGGCAGGTTCTTTAGTAAACGATAGCTATTTCAGGTTTGATTTTACGCATTCGGAGGCACTTTCTGAAGCGGAAATGATTGAGATTGAAACAATTGTAAATGAAGCTATTTTCACGGCTCAGCATGTTGAAATTAAAAACATGACTTTAGATGCAGCCAAAGAAAAAGGCGCAATGGCTCTTTTTGGTGAAAAATACGATGTCGACAATGTTCGTGTCGTAAGCATAGGCGACATCAGCATTGAACTTTGTGGTGGAACGCATGTACAAAATACTTCAATGATTGGTGTTTTCAAAATCACGAATGAATCTGGTATTGGTGCTGGTGTGCGTCGTATTGAAGCAGTTACGTCGAAAAAAGCTTATGAATACATGAACAATTATATGGCTAGATTTAATGATGTTGCTCAGACGCTGAAATCTAAGCCAGAGTTACTTGAAACCCGAGTTGAGTCGCTTATGAATGAACTTGCAGATGTGAAACGTGAGACTGAGTCGCTGAAAGCAAAAATGGCAAGTCAGGCAGCAACTGATTTAGTAAATGAAGTTCGTGATGTGAACGGCTTCAACGTTTTAACAGCGCAACTTGATGGGATAGGGATGAAGGGTCTTCGTGCTATGGTTGATGAATTCAAACAAAAACTCAAATCAAGTGTCATTGTTTTAGCAAGTGATACTGATGGTAAAGTTTCGATTGTTTGTGGCGCTACAAAAGATTATGTTGAAAAAGGTATCAACGCAGGCGTTATTGTCAAAGAAGTGGCAACCATCTGCGGTGGTAGTGGCGGTGGTCGCCCAGATATGGCTTCTGCAGGTGCTAAAGATGCAAATAAAATTGAGGTAGCTTTGAGCAAAGTTGCCGAAATCTTAGAAAAAATCTAGATAATGCTTTTCTTCTAGCTAAAAATGTAGTAAAATTATATTTATGAGAAAGATCATGATTGTGCTAAGCGCAATCATGACCATTAGAAAATTCAGGGGAGGTGAGGATCTCCTCAGCAATTATGCAAACATCATCTTTGTGGCTAATTTTCCGTTCTACTGCGTTAGTTTCTCCTAGTGTGCGCTTGCATGCGTTGTCAAAACTGCCTTGTATAGAGTAAAAGTTGAGGCGAGTGATGCCTGGCTTTCGCAAAATCTTGAGATTTCATTTTTGAGCCAAAGGATAACAAAATGAAAATGAAAGAATTAAGAAAGTCTGTGAGCTGAAACTAGACAAATGGAAACGAGAGGGTTAAAGAAGACTACGAGCTGAAAACTAAATAACGAAAAATTAGCGCGCACAAATATAATATTTTATAATCACTGAGGAGGTCTGTGCTTTATGCTAAATCACACAATGACATTAGAACAGGCGCTAAAGAACAAGTTGGATAAATCAGGCGATGTGGGTAAAATTATTATTGAGGTTTTTGAAGCGCTTGAGGTTAAGGGGTATAATCCAGTTAATCAAATTATTGGATATTTGATTTCAGGAGATCCCGCTTATATTTCAAATTATGCTGAGGCTCGCAATAAGATTCAGCAGATTGAGCGTGACGAAATTTTAGAAGTGTTACTCACAAAATTTATAGAGACGTCGAAATAATGAAGACTATTGGACTTGATTTGGGCTCCGTAACACTTGGCGTTTCAATCAGTGATGCCCTCGGGATGATGGCTCACGGCGTGGAAACTTTCAAATTCGCAAAAGACCACTACAAGGATGCAGTTGCTTATGTGGTAAATTTTGTGGTACGTGAAAATGTCTCAAAAATCGTTCTTGGATTACCTAAGAACATGAATAACAGCGAAGGTGAACGTGCCGAGTTGTCTCGTAGGTTTGCGGCTAAGCTTGAAAACGCCACTGGACTTCCCGTTGTGTTGTGGGATGAGCGTATGACGACCATGCAAGTCGAACGAGTTCTTATAGAAGGTGGCGTCAGACGTGAAAACCGCAAAAAGCACGTCGATAAGATGGCGGCAACGATTATTTTGCAGAGTTATTTGGACAGTGTGAGCTGATAGCCAACTTACTAATACTAGTACACCAACCCGTGATTAATTATCCAATACCTGATAAAAATGCCAAACTTCATTGTCGGCTCCTCCTTACGTATTGTTCTAGTACGAGGCGTCATCGTTTCCTCGAATTTTGAAATTTTTATTTAAACGTTATTGGATAGTTAATTACGAGCCAGTGCACTAGTCTTTCAGACTTTTTGTAATAATCTGGTCTTGTAAATAAGGCACGCGCATGGAATCTATGCGCGTGCCCGCTATCTACAAAGTTGTATATAAGTCATAAAATACAGAATACAAGAACACCTGTACGTGTAGATTATACATTTACTGGTTGGTATACAGATGAATAAGGAACAGAAAGTTTCAACTTCTCAACTGCGATACTGAGCACAGAAGGTTATTTTGATTTTTATGTTGGTTGGGCTCCCTTAAGACACGCTGGAAATCGTTCCAGCAGTGCCATTTTGAGAATTTAGGAATTTTTCGGATTAAAAAACGTTAGAATTATTTAGGAGGGAAATCGGTGATGAGTATTGATACGTGGTTGACGAATGCAATTGAGTCTTCGGATGACAAGCCGATGTATGATGAAATTTGTAAGCAGATTCTGTCTAATAAAATGATTCTTGCGTGGATTATGAAGGAATGTGCGAGTGAGTATCGCGATGTTGAGGTAGAGGATATTGCGAGTAAATATATTGAGGGCAGTCCAGATGTATCATCAGTTAACGTGTTGACAGGTGAATCTATCGCGGGGATGGTAACGGAGGATGTAGGAATAAACGAGGGGAAAATTACATATGATATTCGTTATCGTGCAACAGCCCCGAGTGGCGATGGATTTATTGAGCTGATTATCAATGTAGAGGCTCAAAATAGGTATAATCCAGGGTACCCACTTGTTAAGCGAGGGATTTATTATTGTAGTCGGATGATTTCTAAGCAATATGGTAGTGATTTTGTTGTGCCGACTATAAGAAGATAAAAAAGGTGTACTCTATTTGGATTTGCCGGAATGTTCCGAAGGAATTGGAAAATACGATTACAAGTTATGACTTAACGGAAATCAACCATGTAGGAAGTGCAAGTGAGCATCAAGAAAATTATGATTTGATGTCAGTCGTGATGGTATGTTTAGGTCATGCAAAAAATGAACAACAGTCTGACTTGTTAAAGATGCTGAATATGTTGCTCTCGGAAGAAGTGAGGGCAAGTGAAAAGCTAGAAATTTTGTCGGATGAATTTCGAGTACCTGCAACAGAATGTTTGGAAGAGGAGGTTCTAAATATGTGTAATCTGAGTCAAGGCATTGAAGAAAAGGGTATAGAAAAAGGGATTGAAAAAGGGAAGATAGAAACAGCGAAGAAGTTTTTGAGTATGGGACTGCCGATTGGACAGGTTGTAGAAGGAACTGGCTTGTCTTTAGATGTAATTCAAAATTTGAGTGAAAACTAAAATTTTAATCGTCGAAGATTTCGCCAAAAGATTTTTAAAGTATTACTTTGTATTAGTAAGTTTTCAAAGATTGGTTAGTATTTGTAAGCGGGTCTTGTAGATAATGTATGCGTATGGGAATTTATGCGCATGCCCAATTCCATACAAAGAATGTTATGGATTATAAAACAGAAAAGCCACCATGAAATGGTGCCGATAAAAACGAAAAGAGGAATTTAGAATGATAGATGAAAACCATTTAACTGTAGTTGATGAAAACGGGCAGGAAGTTTTATGTGAGATTTTGTTCACATTTGATTCTGAGGAATATGGTAAAGATTACGTGGTGTACTCACCGTTGACAACAGAATTTGAGGATGAGGATGGACTGCGTGATATTCATGTTTCTTCATATGTACCGTCCGAGGATGGAGAGGGTGGAAACCTAGCACCAGTTGAAGATGATCAGGAGTGGGCGATGATCGAAGAAGTTGTTAATACGTTTCTAGAAGATGAGGAGCATGACGAGGGAGAAGGGGAATAGGCATGGAGACGGACTCGTAAAAGGTCCGTTTTTCGTGTTTTTTAAGGTTGATCAGTTAAAAACGTATATAAAGCTGTTGTACGGGGGGAATTAGAAGGGATTGGATGGTTAGAAAATGTTTTATACGAAAGGGTTGTTGAAAAAGAGTGGGCTTTAGTGAAATTTTAAAAGTTAATTCGTATTAGGATAGGAGTTGATTTGCGATGGAGAAGATGACAATCACAGGAACGGGAAAAAATAACAAAGTGAAAGTAATGAGAATAAGAATGATTTTGGTTGCGGCACTGTTTGTTGTTTTTTTCGGTGGCCTGTTCACATATTTTTGGATTGACGAGCATGAAAATAAGCCGATTGATGTAAATGCGACCGATATTACCACATTTACGATTGAAGCAGGGATGACACCAAGCATGGTTAATGCAGCACTTGAAGATTTAGGGTTGATTCGCAGCGATGGTATGGCTAATTTTATTGTACGTCTACGCTCATGGGGTGATATTCAAGCGGGTGAATATGCAGTTAGTACGTCAATGTCTCTTCGTGATATGTATGCCATGTTTTCTGGTGGTCTTATTGCCGAGGCTCCAAGTGTACGTGTTACGATTCCTGAGGGTGAAATACTTGAATTTATTGCAGGAGCGATGTCTAGCGTTGTAGATATGCCCGCCGATGAGTTACTCGCGACATGGCAAGATCCAGAATTTTTACGCCCATTAATTGATGAGTATTGGTTTTTGACAGACGAAATATTGAATCCAGTTTTATACCATCCACTTGAAGGTTACATTTATCCGATTACGTATGAATTCCGTGACGAGACGTATACGATAGAGGAGCTGACACGTACTTTACTTGATATGACAGCATTGAGATTGGAACCAATTCGACAAGAACTTGAAAATCACGATTGGACGATCCATGAGATTTTATCTTTTGCCTCAGTTGTTGAAGCAGAAACGCAAGATATTGAGCAGAAGGCAACGGTTGCAGGCGTTTTTCACAATCGTCTTGATATAGGCATGAGATTTGAATCCTGTGCCACTGTTCAATATATTGCACCAGAGCGACAAACACATGTCACTTACGAAATGATAGCAATCGTTTCACCGTTTAATACTTACCAAAATCCTGGGATTCCGCCTGGTTCTGTAAATAGCCCATCTATCCATTCAATTAAGGCAGCTATCAATCCAGCCAACCATGATTATATTTTCTTCATCGGCGATATATTCAATTGCATTGATGGACGGACACATTTTTTTACAAATTTTACTGACCACGAAGCTTTTTACCGAGATTACCTAGCGCCATCATATGCGGCTGGCTATAGTGTTTGCCAGTAGCGATAAAAATAGCTTCGTTTTAGTAGTATTTTAAAAGTTGATTAATATTTGATTAGTATAAGAAAAGACGTCCTGAAAAGTCGAAGTCGCTGAAAAACCTTAAAATTTAGTAAAAGTCAGGAAAACAAAAATTCCAAAAGCCCGTAAGTTGAATGATTTTAGTTTGAGATGGGATTCTTTCAGTGACCTCGAAAAGTTTTTTAGGCTTTCTTCAGGACGCCATTTGATTTTTTATATTGGAAAGGGAATACCATGGAAAATTCACAAAAATTTAAAACCATTAACCACACTGCGCTAACGCTGGAAATGAAAAAATATGCGGAGGAATGCGATGTTCCGATTATCACAGATGAATGTTTGGAAGTCATGTTGCAGTTTTTACGCCTCAAGCGCCCCAAGCGAATCTTGGAAATTGGGACAGCCATTGGCTATTCGTCGATCATGATGGTCTCGTACATACTGGGTTCAAAAGTTGTCACCATCGAGCGCAACGACACTATGCACGAGAAGGCGACTGAATATATAGGTCGCTCAAATTTTGCCGAGGAAATAGACATCATTCACGCTGATGCCCTAGAGTTCGACACCAGCAAGCTAGAGGGTCAACCATTCGATGTCATTTTTATTGATGGTGCCAAAGCTGGTTACCAGAAATTTTTCCAAAAATACGAGCATTTGTTAGCGCAGGGCGGCATGATTGTCTCAGATAATTTGCGCTTTCATGGATATGTAGACGGCAAAATCAACATGACCGGTTCCAAAAGAGGGGGCGTCATGGAAGACACTGGCGAAAAAATCAGCAAAAATCTACGCGATCTCATTCGTAAAATCAACAATTACAAGCAGTGGCTCGCAGAAAATAAAGATTATAACACCCTATATTTGCCAGTCGGGGATGGCATTGCCATCAGTATCAGAAAGTAATATCAAAGTGCAAGCGAACATGTTAGGCTTTAACAATTCGTGAGCTTTTCATTCTTTTAATGGAAACGAGAGAATTAAAAAAGTCTGTGAGCTAGAACTAGAAAGGTGAAGAACATGAAAAAACCAGAATTACTTGTCACACCCAAGAATTCAGAGGAGATAAAAACGCTTTTAAACGCAGGTGCTGACGCTTTCATCCTCGGAAATGCTGAATTCCAATCGAGGGGGCGGGGCGATTTTTCTTTCCAAGACATGGCAGAGGGCGCCCGGATGATTCATGAACAAGGTAAAAAAGTTTATCTCGCAATTGATGCCATTATGGATAACGACATGGTGAACAAGCTCCGTGCGTCTTTAAAAGATTTTTGTGAACTAAAAATTGATGCGATTCGAGTGGCAGATCTTGGCGCCTATATGATTGTGCGTGAAATGATGCCGGGTACCGATGTCCATTTTAGCGACGCCATGATGCTTACGAATCATGTTACGGCTAACTATTGGATTAATAAGGGTGCTACCCGTACGACTTTGGCACCAGAAATTACATTAGAAGATGTCCTACAAATCAAAAAAGAAGCAACAGGTGAAGTTGAAATTTTGATTCATGGTGCCTCTTTCATGTTCACGTCACGACGTCGATTGATTGAAAATTATCTTACATTCCAAAAGGAGTTTGGAAAAGAGATCACTTTGGTTGAGTCTGGGAACATGCTATATGATGAGGAACGCCATCTTTATTATCCAATTTGGGAAAATAAGCATGGGACGCACATTTTGAGCGGTTCTGATGTCTGTATGATAGATGATCTAAGCGAGCTAATTGATGTTGGTGTTGATTCATTCCGAATTGATAGCATAGCTGATGGTGAGCATTTAGAGAAATTAGTATCGTTTTACAAAGTGGCAGTCGACTTATGCATTTCTGATCGTTCTAAGTACGAGAAAGCAAGATCGGTTCTTCATCAAGAAGTTGCCAAACTTCAGATGAAGAATCGACCACTCGACAAAGGTTTTTACTACAAACCAACGATTTACAAGGTGAATTCGGACCGCATTGAAGCGGCTCGAAGAGAGGGTGCCCTGGGGTATAAGAATCAAACTAAATAAGGGAGGTGTTGGGCATGGCAAGACCAGAATTATCAAAAATTATAAATGGCAAACGCGTTATCGTGAGAAAGCCAGAACTTTTGGCGCCAGCGGGCTCGCTTGAAAAGCTCAAAATTGCGATTAGATATGGTGCGGATGCAGTGTTCATCGGTGGGCAGGAATTTGGGTTGCGTTCTAATGCGACTAATTTTTCGCTTGATGAAATTAGGGAAGCCATTGAATTTGCGAGGGATTATGGTGCGAAAATTTATATCACAACGAATATCATTGCGCATAACGAGAATATCGTAGGATTAGATGAATATTTACGTATGCTTGGTGAGATAGGTGTTACAGGAATCATCGTGGCCGACCCTCTCGTGATTGAAACGTGCAAACAAGTGGCACCGAATCTGGAAATCCATTTGAGCACGCAACAATCTACCATGAATCACCTTGCTGTGAAATTCTGGGAAAATGAGGGATTGCATCGAATTGTCCTTGCGCGAGAAACAACGAAAGAGGAAATCCGAGACATTATGGCGGCTACCGATATCGAAATTGAAACCTTCATTCACGGTGCCATGTGCATTGCGTATTCTGGTCGCTGTACGCTATCCAATCATATGACGGCACGCGATTCCAACCGAGGCGGATGTTGCCAGTCATGCCGTTGGGAGTACGAACTCACAGGTCCAGAGGGTGCAGTTTTTGCACAGGATGACACAAAATTCTCAATGAGTCCAAAAGACTTGAACCTACTTGCTTCAGTGCCTGAAATGATAGAAATGGGCATCGACAGTCTGAAAATCGAGGGTCGCATGAAATCCATCCATTACATTGCAACCGTCGTGAGCACGTATAGAAAACTCATCGACACATACTGCGAAAACCCAGACGAATTCGTATTTGATGAAAAATTTTCAAAAGAATTGGCGAAGTGCGCGAATCGCCAAGCGGCGCCCGCGTTTTTTGAAGGCGTCCCAAGTCACCATGAGCAGATGTATGGTAATCGTGACGAACATCCAACCCAAGATTTTATTGGTTTGGTTCTAGGTTACGACGATACGTCGAAAATAGTGACAATAGAGCAACGGAACCATTTCAAGCCAGGCGAAATCGTTGAGTTTTTTGGACCAAACATTCAAACGCAAGTAGTAGAAGTTGGTGAGCTGACTGATTCTGATGGAAACTTCTTAGAAGTGGCTCGCCATCCCAAACAAATAATTAAATTTAAACTGCCATTCAAAGTTCATCCATATGATATGATGCGAAAGAAATCTTTTGAAATTTAAGTTGGCCTAATTTGTCAAATTGACATCGAAGCGTCACTTTCTCGAAACTATTAAGTTTCTCAAACTAAATTCCATCAAAAAAGGCTTCTCGCAGTAAGTTCCACTCTGACGAGGTAAAGAGGAATTTACTTTGCGAATTTACACGCAGCAAATGCAGAACCATTTAACTTATCGGGTGCAGAAGTGTATTCATTTTATGGAGATTCTTCGCAAGATGGCTTTGCCCCACTATAAGGCGCAATCTATCTTACAAAGCAAAGAGACGGGAGGAGTTTTTGGCTCCGACCGCCATTTGAAGTGTTCAGTTTGTTAGTGTCAAGTAAATAGGGAGAAGAAAAGAAGAAACCGTTTTCTTGTTAGGAAATCAAACAGTGTACGAGAGTGGAAGTGCCAGATTTTTTGTTAGAGAGAAT
>JGI990J12352_1000265_pt1 | contig 12236 bp, 12 predicted proteins | sample Intmic4MA4BA4MSA_FD_12352 | JGI IMG/M metagenome (IMG submission 12352) | reverse complement strand
CTGCCAGCCCGTTATTTTTGAAATAATCGCCGCTTGTGAGTATCCTCCTAAAATATTTTATCATAAATTAGAACGAAAGTCGACCTATCCGCGCTAATTTGTGATAATTGTCTTGCTTGCGGTTTTTTGGATTTCAGTAACAACAATTTCTGGTTTTTGGTCCCAGATTGCTTGCAACATAGCTTTTGAGAGCTTCAGATGTTTTGGTGTTATTCCAGTAGCTAGAAAATCTTTCCCTTGATAAAGCTTCCGATACTGTTAAAAAATCGCTACTTACCTATTAGTATATCACAGTTTTGCTGATTTTAAAAGATGCTTGATTAAATTAATCGCCGGGAATGTGGCGACCCGAGTGCTTTTTAACGAAGCAGGCCTAGCGAAAAGCTCAACTTCCCGATAAGTTTGAAATTTGGTAATGCTTAACTACGATTTGTTACCTGATAATGGTCAAAAATCGTTGAAATTGGTGTTGTTTTGTGGTATTATAAAATGGATAGTAAATAATCGGCAAGGTAGGTAATGCAAATGAACGATATTATTCCATTCGTACTAGGAGTTATTTTTGTAAGCGTCAACGGCTTAACACAATTAGTGTTTGCTCAGACGCAAGGATTTAAACTAAAACCGGCAAGCATTGGTTTACTAATCGCTGCCTCACTAAGCGGTCTGTTAGGACTTGTTACCCCAATCACAGGACAATCAGCGATGATTGCTTTAGCCGGAAAAACTAATCAGCGCAACGAGCGGGTGGCAGCGTTACTCTTATCGTCAGTGCTAATGACCCTCCTTGGCTTAACTGGCGCAATTACAGCAGCTGTTGCCTTTGCCGGACCTGCCATCATGGCGGGAATGATGGCAGGAGTTGGCTTAATGCTAACCGAAGTTGGTACAGACTTCATCATTGACAAACAAAAAGGCAACCTAGCCGTTGGTGCGACCTCCCTAATTAGCGCCTTTGCAATTTACTTTACCTTCTTTGACAACCCCAATGTCTTGGTTTATACCGTTGCGGGTTCTGTTTCATTATCAACCGCTTACTACCTAGCCTTCCAGCGGAAAAAACTAAAAGACGATCTCCAACTTCCAGAAGGCGAAACAGAAAATGGCAAATTCTGGACTAAAGCCTATTGGCAAGCTGATGACTGGAAAATCGTTAAACCAAAATTTACCGCCAGAGCAATCCTGGCCTCCTTAGCGCTTATTTGTCTAGGCGTTGGCATCACAACCTCCTTTGGCGCAATCAATGCGAACATGGCCGGAATTGAGCAAAACTTTGATCATTTAACGCTTGTGAGTGGCATTGCTGGCTTTGCTAGTGAACTGTTCGGCGGAATGCCACTAGAAACGATTATCTCGGGAACAGCTGCAGCACCGTGGCCAATCCTTGGGAACGTGGCTGTCTTAGTCCTGTTAGCAATGCTTTTAATTTTTGGCGTTGTTACCAAAATCTCTAAATATATGCCAACGCAAAGCATCGCCGGCTTTTTAATTATTATTGGCATTTTCTCAACTTTTTTACCTCAAATAAGAACGGCTGGCTTTGCTTTGGATGTGCCAGTGGCAGGCGTTACTATGGCGGTTACCAAAATAACAAACAATCCTTTTATTGGCGTGCTAGCAGGACTGGCAACTCGCACGCTGGGTAATTTAATCGGTTTAGCATAAAAAAATTAAAACCAACAAGAGCGATCATCGTTCTTGGCGGTTTTTTTTAATTAATTTGGCAATTTTAGCGAAAAAATTAACTTTACTATTTCCAACTGCGCCCATTTCTGGTATAATATTAAGCGGTTGTTTGTGTAAAAATTCACGGATTTCAACTAAAAAAGACAAAAAAATTATCGGAGGAGCGTTTATGGAATTTAGTTTATCGAAAGAACACATTTTATTACAACAGCTTTATCGCAAGTTTGCCACTAACGAAATTAAAGATTTAGCAAAGATTGTTGACGAAACCGAAAAATTTCCGCTAGAAACAGCGCAGAAAATGGGTAAAGTCGGCTTTTTAGGGATCCCTTTTCCAGCGGAATTTGGCGGTGCTGGGGGCGATAGCTTAGCTTATGCGATGTGCGTTGAGGAGCTTTCAAAAGTTTGTGGGACAACAGGCGTTGTTGTTTCCGCGCATACCAGCCTCGCAGCAGCGCCGATTTACGAATTTGGCACGGCAGCGCAACAAGCACAATACTTACCTAAATTAGCGACCGGCCAGTGGATAGGCGCCTTTGGCTTAACGGAAGCCGGCGCGGGAACTGATGCAGCAATGCAACAAACAACAGCAGTCCTTGACGGCGACCATTACATTCTCAACGGGGCCAAACTGTTTATTACTAACGCTGGCTTTGCGGATGTTTTTATTGTTATTGCAATGACGGATAAATCAAAAGGCACTCGCGGTTGCTCAGCTTTCATCGTCGAAAAAACTTTCCCAGGCTTTGCAGTTGGCAAAGAAGAAAAGAAAATGGGAATTCGTGGATCTTCAACTTGCGAGCTGATTATGCAAAATTGCCTTGTCCCAAAAGCAAATTTAATTGGGAAAGCGGGCGAAGGTTTTAAAATTGCGATGAAAACGCTAGATGGCGGTCGAATTGGGATTGCTGCCCAAGCGTTAGGCATTGCGCAAGGGGCAATTGATCTCACGGTAGCGTATGTAAAAGAACGTAAACAATTTGGCAAACGGCTTTCGCAGTTTCAAAATACCCAATTCGAACTAGCAGAAATGCAAACAGCAGTTGACGCGGCAAGGTTGTTAACTTATCGCGCGGCTTGGTTAAAAGACCAAAAGAAACCATATGCAAACGAGGCTGCGATGGCAAAGCTCTTTGCTTCAAAAACAGCATCAGACGTTACCAGCAGAGCCCTGCAACTCCACGGTGGTTACGGCTACACCAGAGAATATGCAATTGAAAGAATGATGCGAGACGCTAAAATTACCGAAATCTATGAAGGCACATCAGAAGTTCAAAAAATGGTAATTGCCGGCGCAATGAAAGTTAACTAAGGAGGAAGATTATGAAGATTATCGTTTGCATTAAACAAGTTCCAGACACAAGTGAAGTTAAGCTAGACCCCGTTACCGGCACTTTAATTCGTCAAGGAATCCCCTCAATCATCAACCCTGACGACTTAGCTGGAATCGAAGTCGCTCTTGATTTAAAAGATCAACATCAACACGAAGTGATTGCGCTTAGCATGGGACCCGCGCAAGCTGACAGCGCTTTGCGTGAAGCCTTGGCAATGGGTTGTGATGGCGCCTATCTAATTTCGGATAGATTATTTGGCGGTGCCGATACTTGGGCAACTTCCAAAACAATTGCTGGCGCTCTCAAAATGATTGGCTACGACTTAATCATCGCCGGTCGGCAAGCAATTGATGGCGATACCGCTCAAGTCGGCCCACAAATCGCCGAACATTTAGACATACCACAAATTACTTACGCTAAAAGCGTTACAATGACAGATGATAAAATCACCGTTAAACGTCAATACGAAGACCGCTATCAGCTGTTACAAGCAAAATTACCCGCCCTAATTACAACACTTCAAGAAATGAACAACCCAAGATATATGACCGTTAGCGGTGTCCTTAGCGCTTATCGCGAAAAAGAAGTTAAACTGTTAACCTATGATGATATTAAAGCAGCCGTTGAAAAAGCAGATATCGGTCTGAAAGGGTCGCCAACAAAAGTTAAACAATCATTTAACAAAAGCCGCTAAAGCTACTGGAAAAGTTCATGAAGTTTCGGCAGATGAAGCGGTTAAGCTAATCATCGACGAATTGAAAACAAAACATATTTTGTAGGAGGCGAGAAGCCATGAATGAGAATATTTTAGTTTTTTGTGAGCAACGTGATGGAGTGTTGCAAAAAGTTTCATTAGAATTAATTGGCAAAGGGCGCGAACTCGCCGACATTCTCGGTCAAAAAGTAATCGCTGTTATTTTAGGCCACAACATTAAAGACCTTGCAAACGAAGCAATTAGCTATGGCGCCAGTGAAGCGATTTATGTTGACCACGAAGCGCTCAAAGAATACATGACCAAGCCTTACACCAAGGCATTAACAGCAATCGCTAAAGCTGTCAATCCGGAAATTGTCCTCATCGGAGCAACATCAATTGGGCGTGACCTGGCTCCAAGATTTTCAGCCCGCGTCAAAACGGGACTAACAGCTGATTGCACATCACTAGCAATTGATGAAGAAACCAAAGACTTATTGATGACTAGACCAGCGTTTGGCGGGAATGTAATGGCAACGATTATCTGCCCAAAGCACCGCCCCCAAGTAGCGACAGTTCGCCCTGGTGTGATGATTGCCCGCGCTAAAGCTGACATCAAAAGCCAGAATGTGCGCGAATTTACAATTGACTTTGATGACAACGACAAGGATGTAACCATCTTAGAAACGGTTAAAACCACCGAAAAAATTACCGATATTGCCGAAGCTAACGTTTTAATTGCTGCTGGTCGAGGTGCCAAAAAACTAGAAATCTTAGTAGCAATTAACGAACTTGCGGACCTTTTAGCTGGCCAATTTGCTGCAACCCGGGCGCTTATTGATGTGGCGCCTGTTGATAAAAATTGTCAAGTTGGCCAAACTGGAACAACAGTCAGACCAGAATTATACCTTGCTTGCGGGATTTCTGGAGCAATTCAGCACGTATCAGGCATGGAAGACTCAGAGCTAATCATCGCAATTAACAAAGACAGCAACGCTCAAATCTTTGACGTAGCCGACGTTGGCATTGTTGGTGACGTTAACATAATTGTGCCAAAACTTGTCACTGAAATCAAAAAAATTAAACAAATGCACCTTTAACTTAAAAATAAATTGCAAATGATGTAACCCTGAGGAGGGAAATAACATGTTAAAACTAGACTTAGGAAAAAGTGGCTTACAAGCTAGCAATATTGCGTTAGGTTGTATGCGTTTGGCGGGGAAATCAGCTGAAGAAGCCGCCCAGATTATTAGAGCTGCAAACGCAGTTGGTATCAACTTATTCGAACATGCCGACATTTATGGTGGTGGTACCAGCGAGGAAATTTTTGCCCGTGGCTTAAAGCTAGCAAACGTTAAACGCGAAGACATTCTTATTGAAACTAAATGTGGCATTCGCCCAGCGGAAGGGATGTTTGATTTCTCAAAAGAACATATCATTAAATCGGTTGATGCCAGCTTAAAACGCCTGAATACCGATTATCTTGATCTTTTAGCGCTACACCGCCCCGATACTTTAGTTGAACCTGAGGAAGTTGCAGCCGCTTTTGACGAGTTACTCAAAGCTGGGAAAGTAAGGCACTTTGGCGTTAGCAATCAAAACGTTTCCCAAATGGAGCTTTTACAAAAATACGTTAACCAAAAATTAATTGTCAATCAATTACAGCTAAGCATTATGCATACGCCAATGATTGATCATGGCTTTAATGTTAATTTGACAAGGGACGCAAAATCGATTGATCATGATGGCGGAATTTTAGAATATACACGCTTACACGACATCACGATTCAAACATGGAGCCCGTACCAATTCGGCTTTTTCGAGGGAGTCTTTGTTGATAATCCTAAATTTCCAAAGCTAAATGCGAAATTAACAGAAATTGGCAACAAGTACAAAATTTCCAAAACAGCAGTCGCAACGGCTTGGATTTTAACCCACCCTGCGAAGATGCAAGTTGTGATTGGAACGATGAACGAAGCCCGAATCAAAGACATCGCAACCGCTTCAGCTGTTAAACTAACGCGCCAAGAATGGTATGAAATTTACCGTGTAGCTGGCAATGATTTACCATAACTGCACCAAAAAAGAGCCCAAGGGCTCTTTTCTAACGCTTAACTAAAAAAATAACCCAGCGTCAACGAAACTGAGTAACTATTATTTTAATAAAATGGTGCCCGGTGCGAGAATCGAACTCGCAGCTACGCATTACCATTGCGTCATTTTACCATTAAACTAACCCGGCTTTTTTAATTTTTGTGTTGGCGCTTAACGGCCTCCTATCATTTTGTTAGGCTAGGTGGTTTGTCAAATGATAGGGAAAATCAAGTAATCTAATGATACCATACTTTGGCTTTTTTTTCAACCACTAAAGTTTAAAAAATTTAAAATTTATGAAACATTCACGCCTGAATTTGTTATTTTATCCAAATTTGATTTTGGGCAAACCATCGCTCAATCGCTTTTTTGCTAAATTTTTAGGTAAGAATGAATGGATGAATTTAACGTCAATTGGTGCAATTTTTTTTGACATTGTTCCTTTTTCTTATTTTGAGTGGCGGTTTACAAAATTGATTTCCGTGGGATAACATTTTTTTCTTGCAATGTGTATTAGTCCGTGGTATAATAGCTTTTCAAAAATTTACCTTGTTCATGAACATGAACAAGGTAAAAAAAATATTTATAGCATTGTTGGTAGGGTTGTTTTTACTAACGATGGCGGTTGAGGTAGTCTTAGCAACATCTCAATCAAATGATTTACAAATTTCTGGCGGTGCTGGCAAAATAACATCTAATGTTTGGCGTTCTACATTTAAGACTTCATCAGGTAATACGTATCAATGGGACTATGAAGTCTCCGCCGTATATACAGGGTCAAGAACAGTCACTCGCATTAAAACTGAGTGGACAATATCCGCAAGTTTAAAAGAATCAGCATCAATGACGATAGGTGTTTCTGATAAGGGTGTTTCTGCTGGGGCATCCGCTTCTTGGAAAAGTGTCTCGGAATCTGGTAGTTGGACTAATAATAATGGTGCAAAATCAGCAAGTAAACGCTCAAATATAGTAATAGCCCCAAAAGCACATTATAAATCAAATACGATTTCTGTAATAAACACGGCGTCCGTAACAATTCAAGGCGATGCAAGAACATTTTCTATCAATGCAGGAGTATAGGAATATTTTGTAATAAATAAAAGTGTAGTACTGTGGCAAAATTGTCACAGTACTCTCAAATTTTATAGAAAAATACGGTGCCAACCACGAAATTATTTAAGTGAGAAGTGTTTTTATTGATCAAAATTTAGAGTTGTCGACTTGCATTCTAATGCCAGACGCATTTCGACTTTCTTAGTTCGAATATAAGCACGAATATTAGATATTTTCAGGTGATTTAACGATTTTCTGAGGTAAATATCAGATTAGGAGAAAAATGGAAATGAAAAAAGCTTTAATTTTAATATTATTTTCTGTTAGCTTATTGGTTGCATGTAATGATGATTTAAATTATGAAAATCGTAATTTAGCAGAGCTTTTTAAACCTTTAACACAGAGCAGTATTTTATTTATTAATCCCTTTTCTGGGAGATTAACTTCATATAATATTGATACTAACACCGTTGATGGAATTTGGTTTGAGGAAAATTTCTTTTTTTATGGCTATTCTGTTGGACATCCGCTATATACAGCCGGTCATAGTATGGATTTAGGGTTTAAGATTATTGAAGTTACAGAAAACGGAGTAACTACATTATTTGAAGTAGAAGACAATCAAGGGATTTTCCCCCTGGCCTATTGCGAAAATACATTTCATTTTATTTTAGCAGAATATGATGAATTAGGTAACGTAGTGAGTCAAATCATTGTGAAATATGATATAACCCGAGTTTGGCACAAATAACCCGAATAATCAATAGACAATACATTTTTTCTACAAAAACATTGTATTATTTTTCTTGTCTGCGGTGAAAAGATGGAAAATATTTTAAGTACTGTCACCACTTCTTTTAAAGGATATCGCTAGTTGAAATCATCTTGTTTCCCACATAGCGAACTTTTCAATTTAGCCGACGCTCACAAGCGTTATTCTTACGGCGTTTTGAATTTTGAAAATTAACGTTTTAGCCTTCGTCTGAAAAAAATGGGGAAGCTTTACTTTATTAGCAATATTTTATCATATATTGACTTTTTACCAGACTGAATTTTTAATTCAGCGCAAATTGTCCCGATTCGCCACACAATTAATCCCGATTAAATAGATCCCTCGTATAAACTTTATCTTCAACATCCACAAGCGTTTTCTCAAAGCGGTTGGAAATAATCACATCAGCAACATTTTTAAATTCATCTAAGTCGCGCATTACTTTAGAATTGAAAAACGTATCCTCATTTAAAGTTGGTTCATAGACAATGACTTCAACACCTTTAGCCTTGATTCGCTTCATAATTCCTTGAATCGCCGAGTAGCGGTAGTTATCAGACCCTTCTTTCATCGTCAAGCGATAAATTCCCACAACTTCCGGTTTGCGTGCGAGAATCATATCCGCGATATGATCTTTCCGAGTCCGGTTGGCATCAACAATTGCTTCGATAATATTATTTGGGACATTATCATAATTCGCCCGCAATTGCTTCGTATCCTTAGGAAGGCAATACCCACCATATCCAAATGATGGATTATTGTAATGATTACCAATTCTTGGATCCAACCCAACCCCATTAATAATCTGTTGCGGATTAAGGCCTCTAATTTCGGCATAAGTGTCTAGCTCGTTAAAATAAGCGACCCGCATCGCAAGGTAAGTATTTGAAAAAAGCTTAATCGCCTCTGCTTCGGTTGAGTTGGCGTATAAAACGGGAACGTCTTTTTTTATTGCGCCTTCAAGGAGCAGATTGGCAAAAATTTCTGCCCGTTTTGACGCTTCACCAACAATTATCCGCGATGGGTACAAATTATCATAAAGCGCTTTGCCTTCACGCAAAAATTCGGGCGAGAAAATGATATTATCTGTATTGAATTTTTGTTTAATTTCCTCGGTATAGCCAACTGGGATTGTTGATTTAATGATCATTATGGCTTGAGGGTTTATTTCAAGCACGTCAGTAATCACGGTTTCAATTGTTGTGGTATTAAAGTAGTTGGTTTTCGGGTCATAGTCCGTCGGCGTCGCGATTACGATAAATTCTGCATTTTTGTATGCCCTTTCTTTGTCAACTGTTGCTAGCAAGTTCAATTTTTCGTTCGCTAAATAATTCTCAATGTCAACATCGACAATCGGCGATTTTCTATTATTAACTAGATTAACCTTTTCAGGCACAACATCTAGCGCCACGACTTCATTATGTTGCGCTAGCAAAACTGCGTTTGACAAACCTACATAGCCTGTTCCTGCGATTGTTATTTTCATTTTTTCATCATCCAATTTTATCGTATTTTGCAATAATTTATTTGTAACCATTTCTATTGGCACAATTACTTGATTTCAAACATATTTTCATCTTTTGCTAGCCTGAAACTGAACCATTTGCTATGCGTTTGACTATCTTTGCAGATAGCTACTACTACACAAAAAATGGCATCTTACTTAATAAGACTTAAAATATATTGACCATAATCCGTCATTTTTAAACTTTTTCCGATTTCCAGCAGTTGGATATTATTAATAAATCCTCTTCGCCATGCAATTTCTTCTAAGCAAGATACGTAAAAACCTTGTCTAGTTTGAACAGCTTCCACAAATTCTGCTGCTTTTAGCATTCCTTCAGGAGTTCCTGTATCTAACCAAGCCATTCCACGTCCTAGTAGTACAACATTTAACTCACCTTTTTCAAGGTATGCATTATTTATTGCAGTAATCTCTATTTCCCCACGTTCAGAAGGTTTAACATTTTTAGCTATTTCGACTACTTGGTTATCATAAAAATATAGCCCTGGAATAGCATAGTTTGATTTTGGATTTTCTGGTTTTTCTTCTATGGAAATAACTTTATTGTTGCTGTCGAACTCAACAACACCAAATGCTCTAGCATCTTTGACTGGGTAGCCAAAAATTGAAGCGCCTTTTTCTATTTCTTTTGCACTATTTAACACTCTTGTCAAATCTTGCCCATGGAATACATTATCTCCTAAAATTAAACATACATTATCATTGCCAATAAATTCTTCTCCAAGTATAAATGCATCTGCAAGACCTTTTGGTTCTTCTTGAATTTTATACACAAGTTTAATACCTAAAGTCCTGCCATCGCCTAATAATCGTTCATAAGAAGGCAAGTCTTGAGGTGTCGATATTATTAGTATCTCTTTAATGCTTGCTAACATCAAAACAGATAATGGGTAGTAAATTAGTGGTTTATCGTAAATAGGTAACAACTGCTTTGATACTGCTTTTGTCATTGGATAAAGACGTGTTCCTCTGCCTCCAGCTAAGATTATTCCTTTCACTGACCTGCACCTCTATTCTTTAATTATTTTACAAATTTTATCAACATCTTCAATAGCTAAATCTGCATATAGTGGTAATGTTAAAATATTTTCTGATATGTGTTTAGCTATTGGTGTTTTATTTTCATTGCATTCATTTTTATAACAATTCAATTCATTCATAATTGGATAAAAATATTTTCTCGAAATTATATCATTTTCCTTCAAGTTCTTATGAATTTCATCTCGGTTCAATTTGTAACCATCAAATAAAACAGGAAAATAAGCATAGTTATGTTTAACTCCTTTTTGAGATTCAATCAATTTAATGCCAGCTATATTTTTAAGGTTAGTAATATATCTTTTAGCTACTTGTTTTCTTTTTCCAATTTCTGCATCAACATGTTTCAAATTACAAAGCCCCATTGCTGCCTGAAATTCATTCATTTTAGCATTACCACCGATAAATTCGACTGATTCTGGCCCTGTAATTCCAAAGTTTTTGAGGGAATTTAAGAGGCTATTTAGCTTGCTATTTTGAAATGTTACAGCACCACCTTCGATGGTATTGAATACTTTTGTTGCATGGAAGCTAAACATAGAAGCATCTCCAAAGCTACCAATTCCACGTCCATCAACGGTTACTCCAAAAACATGAGCAGCATCATAAATCACTTTTAAGTTGTACTTTTTCGCTATTCTTTCTATCTCATAAACATCACATATATTTCCATAAACATGGACAGGAATAATTGCACAAGTTTTATCTGTAATTAATTCTTCAATTTTCGTTACATCCATGGTATAGTCAATTGGATTTATATCACAGAAAACTGGTTCTAATCCATTTCTTACAATAGCATGAGTAGTTGACACAAATGTAAAAGGTGTTGTAATAACTTCTCCTTTTAGATTCATCGCTTCTATAATATATTCTAACGCTAGGTGTCCATTAGTGAAGAGCTTGGCATGTTCTACGCCTAAGAAGTTAGTTAGTTTTTCTTCCAATTCTTGATGTTTTTCACCCATGTTGGTAAGCCAACGGCTTTCCCATAAATCCTTAATCTCTTCAATATATTCTTCGAATTTAGGCATTGAAGAACTGGTTACAGGTATTTGTTTTTTCATAATTAATAACACCTCCCCAGTAAATTAATTACCCAATCAATTAAGAGCCTCTGTAATAACTTTAAATGTACTACTTTTTTTTACAAATTCCTTCTCTAGATTTAGAAGGTTTTTACTTCTGGTTTTAATTTTCTTAACCGGTGTTCCTATATAAATTCCCCATGAGTCTAAAGATTTATTTACTAGTGACAGACTTCCTACAGCAGAACCTTCTCCGATTACAACATTGGGTAATATAACAGAAGATGCCCCTACTATTACATGCTTATCCAATACAACTTGCCCACCTTCTATCTTTTTATACTCATCACTTACCATCGGATTCGTTAATGCTTCTCCTGAATAATCATCTGAAATAGCATATATAGAAACTCTTGAAGAAAGACCGCTAAAGTCTTTTAGAATAATCCCTGCATTTCCGGCAAATAAAGCTGAAAAAGCTGCTATGTGAGTATAATTGCCAATCTCAATTTTTCCACTTAAAATTACAAAATCATCAACTCTTACATTATTTGCAATTGAAATATTTTCCGTCCCATAAATGCTAGCTTTTCTGCTTATTAAAACATTTTCACCCATTGATTTGAAACCAAGTTTTTTTAATTCATTTTTAGAATAAAAACTATTCATAGTTATAACCCCTTCCTGTTTTTTAACATAACTTTTGTAATATTCATTAAATAATTAAAACTTTCAATCCTAAATAAAATTGCTAGTCCAACATACACCATAATCCCAACTAGTATTTGTAATCCTAAAAGTTGCCAAACTAAAATATTCAAAAATCTTAATGAATAAATCACTCCTCCCATAATCATTGATACTAATAAAGACGGCATAATATCTTTCCATTGCTCAATATATCCATAATTAATCAATTTAATATTGGGATAAGCATTGATAATCGTTGAAATTATACTACTAAACAAAACACCTAATACCATTGCATGGATTCCAAAAGGGATGGTGATTA
>JGI990J12352_1000264_pt1 | contig 12245 bp, 10 predicted proteins | sample Intmic4MA4BA4MSA_FD_12352 | JGI IMG/M metagenome (IMG submission 12352) | reverse complement strand
GTCCATCGCCTTTTGCATGCCAGCCGCGTCACCATATTCAAACGTGTAGAAGTCTTTGCCTGGTACAATTTCTTCAAGCGTAATACCTTTTGCACGTGCAACTTGAATTAATTCATTTCCAATATGAATCGCACATCTAAGCGCCACCTCATCATCCAAAACGTCACCAAATGTACAACCAAGTGCTGCTGACATCCCACTAAATGTCGCATTCATCAATAACTTAGACCATCTAAATCCAACCAAATTATTATTGATTTCAACAGGATGTGCCAACTCAATAAAATCTGCAATCCTTTTCAACTTCTCGGTCGTTTCACCAGTCAAGCTCCCAATTTCAATAATCATTGATTTAGGATCTGTATAAAGCTCTGCAACACCAGGGCTTATCCAACCGCCACCCCAACCTACAGCACCACCAACAGTGCGGTCAGCACCAACAATAGCTGCTACTGATTCTTCTGGTACACCATTTTGTAGTGTACAAACAACACTATCTTCATTCAAGAACGGCAACAACGTAGGTAACGCCTTCTGATTTACAGTCTGTTTCGTCAATAACAAAACAGCGTCATAGATACCCGTCATTTGATCTGGTGTAATCGCCTTAACTGGTATATTTTCCAGCTCCATCTTCCCTGTAATTGTAGCCCCGTTTACATTCAAGTAATCTACATGTTCCTTATTTGCATCAATTAATGTCACATCGCCGCCATTTTTCGAAATAATTGCACCTAAAATTGTCCCCAGTGAACCTGCTCCTAAAATTGCAAATCTCATTCAATAAAACCTCCTGTTATTTAAAGCTTTCTATTAGCGTTCCTCTCCCCGAGGTGGGAGAGGGCGTCTCTTTTTTATTTATAGAAATATTTAGATTGAAACCAAGGGCGCCATTTCCTAGGAAATATTTCCTGGGAAATGTGCGCATTTCAAATAAAGTTTTTAGCCTTTAAGTCCCAACATCGCGCGTGCTTCGTCAGCAGTTGCTGGTTCGAGATCAAATTCTTTCATGATACGCACCATTTTACTTACCAATTCTGCATTAGATTTTGCTTTAACACCTTTTGATACGTAAAGGTTATCTTCTAAACCAACGCGGAAGTTTCCACCCATTAACATTGCTTGTGTTGCGATTGGATATTCAAAACGTCCAGCACCAAATGCAGACCATACATAACCATCAATCCCAAATAAGCGATCAGCTGTTTGCTTCATGGTTAGTAAATCAGCAGGGTCAGTTCCAAGTGCCCCGTTAATACCATGGACGAATTGCAAGTAAATTTTCCCTTCAGGTAACCATCCAGCATCTTTCATGTATTTAACGTTATATAGATGACCCACGTCATAACACTCAAGCTCTGGAAGTGCTCCAGCATCTCTCATTTTCTTTAAATAAATCTCCATATCACCAAATGAATTTTGGAATACGGCATTGCGAGTAGCCTCAAAATATGGTTTTTCCCACTCATACTTCCATTCTGTAAATTTGTCCGCAAGCGGGAATAGTCCCCAGTTAATCGAACCAGCATTCATCGTCGCAACCTCTGGTTTAAACGTTGGTAGAACAGCTGTTCGCTCATCAATCGTCATTCCCAAAGCACCACCTGTTGTCACACAAATTAAAATATTTTCATCATGGGCTTTAATTTTGTTAATAATATACTCAAAATCTTCAAGTTTTGCTGATGGTGAACCATCGTGATCATTCCTAGCATGAATGTGAACAACAGACGCTCCTGCCTCTGCCGCTTCAATAGCACTTTGAGCAATCTGATCTTTTGTTACTGGTAAATACTCACTTAACGATGGCGTATGAATACCACCTGTAATTGCACATGTTAAAATTCTTTTATTTTTCATTTTATCTTGCCTCCTGTAATTTTTCCTAGTCGTTACAATTTAGAGCATTAAAAAACACAAACATCAGCAATGCAATCAATCTAAAGCTTCTTCCTATGTTTTTATGCTGAAAGCTCCAACTATCTAGTCTTTATCAGTCGCGCCCCACCAGAAAGCGCAAACATTGTTCCTGTTAAGATTGTACACGGTTTCATTTAATTTGTCCAAGACTTAATTTTCATGGCAGATATAACTTTTATTCATGAGTGAAATATGATATGCTGGTTATAAGTTATCGCGCATTCAAAGAACTGGCAGTAACAGTGATTCAAAGTTGCTCATCACAGAGATGCGTTATTTTGAAATAATGAGGTGATTTTCATGGATATAAAACAATTAAAATATTTCACTGAAATTGTCAATTGTGATTGCAGCTTATCACTAGCGGCAAATAAAATCCACATTTCTCAACCCGCACTCAGTAAAATGATCAAACAATTTGAAAAACAAGAAGATGTCATACTTTTTAAAAGATTTCAGGGAAAATTAAATAAATTAACACCTGAGGGCAGATTGCTCTATGAACACGCAAAAAAAATAATACATCAATATGATTTGATGTACCAAGATTTAAAAATCAATCAACAAAGTCTTTCAGGCGAAATTAATATTGGCATCCCCCCTTTTATGATTTCAACGATTTTTTCAAAAGTCGTAGGGAAATTGAAAAGTGAAACACCTAAGCTTCAACTAAATATCTTTGAAACTGGTGGTGAAATTCTAAAAAAAGAGTTGAAAAAAAACGATGTTGACATCGCCATTTTATTGAAACCAAATGACCTGCCTAAATCAGAAGTCGAAGAAGTTTTACTCGTTGATAACGAATTATGTGTTTTTATGGATCAAACTCACCCCTTATCCATTCATGATCCTCTTACTTGGAAGCATCTAAACGGTGTCCCTATCGCGATGTACAACGATAACTTTATGATTCACCATTACCTCGCTAAAAAGTTTAAGGAACAAAATATCCACCTGAACATCGCCTTAGAATCTGGTTACTGGGACTTTTTACTTCGTTCTACAATCGACACAAATATTGTCACAATCTTACCCGCCTTGACAGTTGACTATTTCCCAAATTATAACCTCAAAGTCAAACCCTTCAATTCGCCTACTAAATGGCAAGTCGTAATGGTGAGAAATAAAAAAAACACGTACTCAAAAGTAGAATCGTACATGTTTAATAAAATTAAAGAGCATTTCGAAGAGTTAAATCAAGACTAATGGCGCTCCTCACCCGGACTCTGGGTGAGGGCGTCCTTTTTCTTAAATCATAAACTATCTATTAAAACCAGAGGGGCGCACGCTTGGACCTCGCCAAGCCATGCGCTTTTTAAAATTTCCTTAAAAATTTAATGTTTTAAATTTCCATATCCAAAAGATAGGATGATAACCCTTTACCATGCATATCCATAGATAAAGTTGACGTCACACCGCCACCCAATGCTTCTTCCATAACAAAGTTAAATGCTCCAAGTTGAGGCAACTCATAGCGAATAACTTCACCTTTGATGATATCTTTATACCATTCTTTTACTTTTTGGGCGGTTACTTTCTCTTTTAATAAATCGTAATCTTTTAGATCATAAACAATCAAAGATAAGTTAGATGTATTACCTTTATCACCTGTTCTGCTGTGTGCTATTTCCCAAAGTTTCATACTATACTTCCTCCATTTTGACTGTATGATTAATGTCATTTCGATCAATTAACATCGAAGATACAGCTATAATTTCGCGAACCCCTTTAGTTGCTCCACAACCACCAGCTGGACCATTTACATAGAGAGCTTCAACTTCTTCACCAATACGACTAGCGGTAATACGGTCTTTTGTCCGTGCAGATATTCTTAAACGAACTTCTTCAGGAATACGATAATCACGACTACTGTTCCAGTAAATGGAATTGACACCAATTAAATCTATCTTCATTTCTTCGATTGAAATTCTTCGAAGTTCTAATCTCTTAGTTACGATATCAGCTGCAAGTTTTGCTCGTTTGACACATCCTGATCCTCCATAACTTATTTCACCATCACCTATAAAGCTATGCCTATGGCCAAGCGAGACTTTTAATGTTGGCGGAAATGGACGCCCTGTAGCACCTTCGACTTTAACTTTATCCGTTTCTAATTGAGTGAACGTAATTTTCGAAAAATCAGCAACTACATCAGGTGTAATATAGTTCGCTGGATTATGAATTTCATACAATAATTGTTCTGTACAGGTGTGGGTATCTATAACTCCACCTGAACCAGGAATTTTAGTAATAAAAAATGAACCATCATCTGAAATTTCTGCAATTGGAAAACCTAGTAAATGTAGATTTGGAACATCTTTTTTACCTGGTTCAGCATAATAACCACCAGTTACTTGTCCACCACATTCTAATAAATGCCCTAAAGCAGTAGCCTTACCTAAAAGATCCCAATCATTCATACTCCATCCAAATTCATAAATTAACGGTGCCATGAAGATTGCAGGATCAGATACACGTCCTGTAATAACAATATCTGCACCATCACGCAACGCTTCCACAATCCCACTTGCACCAATATACGCATTAGCTGAAACGATTCCATCCAACTCTTTAAGTGGACGTTTTGTTTCCCAGACTTCTGTTTCTTTATAACAATCTAAATTTTCCAAAATATCATCACCAAGAACAGCAGCCACCTTTAATCCTTCAACACCTAATTCTTTAGCAATTTCAATACATACTTCAATCGCTGATTCAGGATTTGCAGCACCCATATTAGAAATAACTTTTGTACCATGCTTTTTGATTAGAGGAATAATCTTTTCCATTCGATATCTTAAAAGACCATTGTATCCCTTGCTTGGATCTTTTAGTTTTTCCATTTGAGCAATAGCTATAGTTCGTTCTGCTAAACACTCAAAGCTAATATAATCTAGATTTCCTTTTTCAATCAGCTCCAATGCTGGCTCTAATCGATCACCTGCGTAACCTGCTCCACTTCCAATACGAATCGTTTTCATAAGCAACACCCTTTCTTTTCTAATTTTATTCTAAATGATTGCACCTGTTATGACTGCGATAATGACCATAAAGATTGTTACTGCAAATGCTAAAGGAATGGTTTTCTTTTGATGTTCACCGATATCAACACCAGCTAAACCAACAAGTAAGAAGGTTGCGGGTGTCAGCGGGCTCACTGGGAATCCTGTCGTCATTTGTCCAAATAAAGCTGCTCTTGCTACATCAATACCATCAACACCAAAACTTTCAGCTGTTTCCATTAAGACTGGTAAAATTCCTAAATAGAATGAATCTGGGTCAAATAGTAAACTAAGTGGCATTGATAAAACACCGACAATAACCGCTATGAAGCGACCGACTGCATCGGGAATTAAATTAACAGCTACAGTCGCCATTTCGGTAATCATACCTGTTTCACGAGTAATCCCGATAAGAACTGCTGCTCCAAATAAAACTGTTGCCATCATTAATGCTGATTTAGCATGAGCATCTACACGCGCTTTTTGATCAGCTACTTTTGGATAGTTAGCAATTAAAGCAATGGAAAATGCCAACATGAAGACTGTGTGGGCTGGAAGCCAGTCGAAGACTAGTACTGTCACAGTTGTCAAAATTAAAATAACGTTAAATAGTAATAATTTGGGGCGCATTAATTTTTCTTGTTCTTCAGTGACAGCTAATACTTCCTTGACTTTTTCCAAATCTAATCCTTTACTCCCTTTTATGTAACCAACAAGTTTACGTTCTTTCACACCTAAATAGTAGGCAATTGCAATGACAATCAGTAATCCAGATACCCAAGGAACCATAATCCCACCGACTAATTCTGCTGAACTAATCCCAACAACAGTTGCTGCCCGAAGAGGTACAGCACTCCAAGGTACGGCATTCATGGTTCCTGCAGCTAATGCCACAATAGTTGATAAGGTCGTTTTTCTCATTCCTAACGCATCAAATAAGATTAACATTGGTGGAACAACGATTAAGAAAGTGGTTGCACCTGCACCATCGAGCATAGTCAACATGGTGATAATCGCTGTTGCCACTGTTATTTTAACTGGATCGCTTCCACCAAATTTAATGGCGTTTTTAACCAACGGTCGAAAGGTTCCTGCATCTGTCAAAACACCGAAAAATAAGATGGCGAAGATAAACATAACGCCTGTTGGCGCAATAGATACAATACCTGACGCAACAAAACCGCCAATTTCAGCCCCAAAACCACCAATCGTAGCTGTAATAATCGGCACTGTAATAAGTGCAACGACAGGCGCTACCTTTTTAGTCATAATCAACGCTAACATGATAATGATTGTTATAAAACCTAATGCTGCAAGCACACATATAACCTCCTTTTATTCTATATAGCCTCTCGGAAACTCAAGCCCTTGATACACAAGGGGTTTAGAGGTTGATTTTTCTCAAACCTCCACCTTTTATTTAGCGCAATAAAATGGAATGGTATTGCCACGCTATTTGCTGGTCAGACTTTCCGAGAGCTTATGATACATAGCGATAGAAAAACGATTGAAAATCAGTCATTTTATCACCATTATACTTCTTAAGATTTAAAAGTGTAATTTAATCAATTCCAATCAACAATAGACTTAATGTCCTTATTTGAGAGGTTGTGAACAGTCTCATAGAGGCGTATAGCCTTTTCAAAACTCATAAAACCTTGATTGGCAAAGCCTCTTGTTATACACTTTTAAAGTTAAAACAATATTAAATCCTCATATAAATAAATTCATATTATTTGAACCACATAAAAAGACACCTCCTTAAAATACATAGAAGTGCCTAAGCTTTTTATTAGATAGGCGCCTTCTCGTTATGACTGGGCGCCTTCTCGTTATATTAATTTTACCATATTTCGCGTTTTTCTGCAAGTGTTTTCCAACGATTGATTTCACAAAGCCGGAAACGTTTTCGACAGAGGGGAACTTGAAAAAATTTGCTAATTTTCGTTTACGAACACAACTTCAATTAACAATTAGTCAATTTCCCCCAATCAAATTTTCTCAGAGATTGTCATGTTTTTGTCGTGAATTAATTGTTTAATAAGCATACATCATCATTGCTAAGAAAAGAATAACTACACCCGCAAGCGTCGGCCAGAAGACTGTTGTCCAGAACGCATGCTTATATCCTTCTTTGTGAGTAACACCTAATGTCGGTAGGATTAAGAACCAAACAGTCGAATGTGGCAATGAGTCAAATGTTCCCGCAAATGTTGCAGCAATACGGTGAATGATACTAGGGTTTGCACCTGTTGCTAGTAAAGATTCAGATAACACTTCCAATGAAATGAGGAGTCCACCAGATGAAGAGCCAACGACTCCACCGATCACAGAGGCACCAAAGGCTGCCATTCCATAAGCATTCATATCCATGTTAAGTAATGATTGAACGATGGCTCTAAATGCAGGTGATGCTTGAACAACGCCACCAAAACCTACTACTGCTGCAGGTCCTGAAATAGCACGAATTGCGCCACCCATTCCTTCATTGATGATATACTTTAAATGATCAATGTCTTTTACTTTGTGTTTGTTTAAAAGAAGTGCAAGAACTCCAGCAAATAGCATAGATCCAACAATGATGGCATTAACTGCGATATCAATGTGCCCTGCGCGTTGAATAAAGCTCAAAAGCATGATTAGACCAACTACAACAATAAGCGGTAAGAATGCAATGAAGGTATTTGGCAACGTTGATTTATCCACTTCATAGTTCTCAGATTTTGTTCCTTCCATGTAAGTGAATCCTTCACCATTTGCACGAATTTTCTTTTCTGCACGTTTAAGATACCAAAGCTGACCAATAATCATCAATACCGCAGATATAATCCCAATAAGAGCCCCAGCATTCAATTCTGTTCCTAAGAATTGTGTCGGAATAACATTGGTTGCTTGTGGTGAACTTGGTAAGGATTTCATGGTAAATGTAATAGCTCCTGCTGCAAGTGGTCCAACTGCAAGAGATCTTGGCAGGTTTGCTTCTTTAAAGAGTACCATAATTAAAGGTGCAACTGCCAAAACAACAACAAACAAACTAATTCCACCATATGTTAGAACTGCTGTGGTAACGAATACAACAAGTACTGCACGCTTAGGTCCGAACCATTCTGAGAATTTGTATCCTACTTTAATGATTGAGCCCGTTTCTTCCATAGCTTTTGTGTAAAAAGTCGAGGCTACAAATACGAGGAAGAGGTTTCTAAAGAACCCTAAGTATCCTTCCATATACCCAACTGCAAAAGATTCCCAAATAGGCATACCATTGAAGAGTACAACAATTAACCCGCCACCAAGCATTAGGGGTAGTGCACCAATTTTTCTATACGCACCCAACATCAAAAAGACGGATGCTAGTATAATCCCAATAATCCCTAAAATATGATCACCTAAATAATATGTTTGTTCCATTATTTTTTTCTCTCGCTTTCTTACCCACTTGTGTAGGTTGTTGATTTAGTTGAATTTAAAATATTTTAAGTCTTTTTACGAACTTTCACTTATTTTTTAGATATGTTTACTCGTTTTTAAAATTATTGTACAGTATATCCAGCGTCAATTAGACATGCTTGTCCTGTAATTCCACTTGCTTTTTCACTCGCTAAAAATACTGTGTAGTCCGCGATTTCTTGTACATCTAGTAAACGCTTTTGAGGGACTAATGGATATAGAACTTCCTCTTTAACTTTCTCCAATTCAACATTACGTGTCCTTGCTAAGTCCTCAAACTGTCCTCTTACTAGAGGCGTATCAACATAACCAGGGCAAATTGCATTAACAGTGATTCCATGTGCTGCACCTTCAAGCGCTGTAACTTTTGTAAGACCAATGACACCGTGCTTTGCAGAATTGTAAGCCGCTTTTCCAGCAAATCCAATCACACCGTTGATTGAAGCCATATTAAGGATACGACCAAAACCTTGCTTTTTCATGATTGGGAAAACTTTTTTAGTTGCAATAAATGGCGCATGAAGCATAACATCTGTCATGAATTTGAATTTTTCAGTCGGGAAATCTTCGATTAATGAGACATGTTGAAGTCCAGCATTGTTAATTAAAACATCTAGTCGACCGTATTTCGCAATAACTTCATCAATTGCCGCATTAATTGCCTCTTCGCTTGTTACGTCACAAACCACACCATGACATTCAAAGCCTTCACCTGCTAATTTAGTCGTCAACTCATTCAAAGCATCCGCATTAACATCTGAAAATACAACTCGATATTCTTCTTTAAGAAAAGTTTCACCGATTTGCTTCCCAATGCCACTTGCAGCCCCAGTTATAAACATTACTTTTTTTTCCATGATTTTTTTCCTCCAATTTTTTTTAGAATCTTTCTATTGGCGCTCCTCACCCTAAAGTGGGTGAGGGCGTCTTTTTTTCAATCACAATATGTCGATTAAAACCGAGGGACGCTATTTCCTGGCATATTTCCCAGGAAATATGCGCTTTTTGAAAAGGGTTAAAGTTTAATAATTAGCTTCGCCTCTGTTGCTTCTTGGATTTGTTCTACTGTGTATTCAGGGTTGATTTCTGTGAGAACCAGCCCTTCAGGTGTAACTTCGATGACACCCATTTCGGTGATAATCATATCGACTGCACCCACAGCTGTTAGTGGAAGATTACACTCATTTAAAATTTTGTGTGCTCCCTCTTTAGCGGTATGTTCCATTGCAACGATAACTTTTTTTGCACCGCTGAGGAGATCCATTGCTCCACCCATACCTGGAACCATTTTGCCTGGTATCATGTAGTTGGCGATGTTTCCTTTTTCATCAACTTGAAGCGTACCAAGTACTGTTAGATCTACATGGCCGCCACGAATTATTCCAAACGACATCGAACTATCAAAGAAGCAACCTCCTTCTTTAATGGTAACTGGTTGGCCACCAGCATTTACAACATTCCAATCAATTTCATCTTCTGGAGGTGTTGGGCCAAGTCCGATGAATCCGTTTTCTGATTGAAAATGTACTGTTATATCTTCTGGCACATAATTTGCAACTTTTGTTGGAAGTCCAATTCCTAAGTTCACGACACTACCATCTACGAGTTCTTGTGCCACGCGTCCTGCAATAAATGCTTGTTTTTCGTGTTTTTCCATTAGCACGCACCTCCGTCTACGATATAGTTTACAAATACACCTGGTGTTACGACTGCATTTGGATGTAATTCTCCGATTTCAACAAGATTTTGCGCTTGGACAATTGTAACGTCTGCTGCTGCAGCCATGACGTGGTTGAAGTTGTTTACTGAGCCGTGATAAGAAATGTTTCCATTTTTATCAACGACTGATCCGTAGATAATAGCAAGGTCAGCTTTGATTGGCTTTTCGAGTAAATATTCTTCACCATCAACTGTTACTTTTTGCTTGCCTTCTTCAACCAAGGTTCCAATACCAGTTTTTGTTAGTACGCCACCAAGACCAAACCCTTTAGAGCGAATTTGCTCAACGAGTGTTCCTTGTGGTACTAAATCTACCTCCAGCTCACCTTCATTCATTTGGCGGCCTGTTTCTCTGTTAAGTCCGATATGTGAAGCGATAACCTTCTTTGCTTGCTTGTTTACAACAAGTTTCCCTACACCTTTTTCAGGCAACCCTGAATCATTACAAATGATTGTAATGTCCTTTACATTTTTTGCAACGAGTGCATCAATAATTTTTTCAGCAGAACCGTTGCCCATAAAACCACCAAACATGATAACTGAACCATCATCTACTTTTGCAACCGCTTCTTCAAGCGTAATCACTTTATTCATAAAATTTCCTCGCCTCCTACGTTAATTAGATTGTTACTTTTTTCACGGAAACCGTTTTCTAAAACGCTTCGTGACTATTATATTAGTTTTGTAGAAGATTGTCCAATAGTTAATTTTTATCCGAAGTATAAGCTGAAGTTATACACTTTTATTACAATTTCTGGTAAAATATAAATATGGAAGTAATCTATTCTACTAATTCAATATTTATTCACATTCGCTGTGGAGCACCTGTCATGATCAACTAATGCTTCAAGTATTCTGGCGCAGTGGTTTCTAACCAAACGCATGCATATTCACGGATAAGCTGCTGCGTACTAGCTACCTAACCATGACGAGTTTGGAAGGTAGCTTTGCATTGTTAATCTATGAGTGACATGAGTGGAACTTGTCTAGTTACGCCTCGTAGAATTCTTCAAATTTCTCGCATTCAAAAATAAGTCCCTACGGTGTACTGACTTTTGAATGACTCAAATATTTTCAGAATTCTGATATACTTGACTTCACTTTTACTCATATGTCGCACTTTATAAATACAAAGTACGCCAAGTTCAGATTTACCTACAACGAATGTGATATAGCTGACGCGAAGCGCCATTTTGAAAGGTAACGAGGAAGGAATTTAAACATGGACGTTAGACAACTACGATATTTTATCACAATTATTGATTGCAATTGCAATCTTTTGGAAGCCTCCAAGAAAATCCACATCTCACAGCCAGCTCTAAGTCAAATGATTAAATCGTTTGAAACAAATGAAAATGTGATCTTATTTGAGCGCTCACACGGGAGATTACAAGGACTATCTCCGATCGGGAAAATTTTCTATAACGATGCGCTACAGATTGTAAAAAGACATGATACGATGATGGAGCAATTAAGGGCAGATTCCACCAAGTTAAAAGGGAATATTAAGATTGGCATTCCCCCGCTTGTTCTTTCCGTCGTTTTTTCTGAATTGATGAGTAGATTAATCATTGATAATCCAGATATTCATATCGAGATTGTGGAGATAGGTGCTTACGAATTAAAGAAGAGTTTAATCCTTCATGAAATCGATATTGCGATTTTACTTGGACCTACAAAAATGAGTGATAACATCATAGAGGAAGTCTTACTAGCTGAGGATGAGTTATGCGCTTTTATGGACAAAAATCATACATTGGCCTTTGAAAATGGGATTTCTTGGTCACAAATCCATCAACTGCCTATGGCGATGTTTAATGAAAATTTTATGATCCGCCATCAGCTTAATGAAGAATTTAAAACACAGCAAATCAAACCTAATATCACTATCACGTCTGGGAATTGGGACTTCTTATTACGATCTGTGATAAATAATAGCCTGATTACGATTTTGCCAGCTCCCGTTTTTGATTATTTCCCAAACGATAAAATCATAAGAAAGCAGTTCGACCAACCTATTGATTGGCATATTCTTATGTGTCGAAATAAGAAAAAAACCTATTCACGAATCGAAGATTACATTTTCAAAGAAATCCTAAACCATTTTGATATACAACATGAGGGTGATTAGGAAATTACAAATGGCATGGAAAAATC
>JGI990J12352_1000263_pt1 | contig 12257 bp, 11 predicted proteins | sample Intmic4MA4BA4MSA_FD_12352 | JGI IMG/M metagenome (IMG submission 12352) | reverse complement strand
GTAATCCTGTATTGTGGTTAGGCAATGAATTTTCTGGGGATGCTGAGGCAGGCCAGCTGAGCTTTTCGCCGCCAGGAGCCGGCGCCACGCAAATAATCATTACACCGGTTTTATCCATAACCAGCCATGTAGTTCGGACTTCAACATCAACAGAAGACGCCGAGTTATTGGCAGACGAGCGGCGCCTTGTATTTTCATCTGGACAGCAAAATTACTTCTTTGTTGCAATTGATGAATTAGTGCAAAGCGTCGAGTTAGCACCAATTATTATTGATTTACCTTAAACCGTTGTTAGCTGGTGAAAGGGCTGTTTTGCTAAAAAGCAAGGCAGCTCCTTTTGTAAAATTTTCATCTTGACTTGGAGCGAAACAAATAACGCACTTATTGCCGACCTCTGTCATAAAATAATAAGACACAAGTTATTAGGGAGGTTTTCAAATGTTAGTAAATCAGATTCCAAATTTAAATCATTACCCGATTGATCCAAATAACGAGCGCTTCATTCCATTTTTACCCTTTGTAGGTGGATTAGCCGTTGGCGCACTTGCTGGCGGATTCGGTGGTGGACGCCCATGCGGCCCAGTATATGGACCAATGCCAGTTCCATATCCAATGCCAACACCAGCGCCAGCTCCACAGTATATCCCGGTGCCTATTCAAACATTTCCACCGCCAGCACAAACATTACCAGCACCTTATCCGCAACCAGCTGGGCAGTTTCCAGGGCCAATTGTTGAATCAAATAAGTACTATATTCGTTAAAAATAGCGAGTGAAAACAGGCACAAATTTTAACCGCCTTGCTCGACTAAATTGACGCTAGCACAAAAATATCCCTAAAGCCAGCTTAGGCAGTTTAGGGATATTTTAAAGTGCTTTTTATCAGATTTTTTAGCTAACTTTTTAACAATTAACCGCGCGCGTATACTTTGGCAACAATAACGGTGATTGGTTACCAGCAACGCCAGCTCCCGCTTGGTCAAGTTCTTTGGCATACGCATCTATATGCGCCAAAGATAACGATTTTATTTCGACTTGAGAGGCTTTCTTCGCAGCCAAGACACCGGCGCTGCGTCCGAAAACAATAATGTCTAGCAAGGAATTCCCCATTAAACGGTTTCTTCCATGAATTCCGCCAACAGCTTCGCCAACGACAAACAAATTATCAATGCCAGGTGTAGCTAAATCATCACCAATTTCTAGGCCGCCATTTTGGTAATGGAGCGTCGGGTAAATTAAAATCGGGTGAATTCGCATATCAATTCCGTAATTTAAATACATCCGTAACATCCCTGGAATGCGTTTTTCGATAGTTCCCGCGCCACCAATTAGTTCAATCATTGGCGTATCTAGCCAAACTCCGCTACCAAGAGGCGTATTAACACCAGCGCCACGATCGCTACATTCGCGAATAACCGCAGCAGCGGCAACATCACGGGTTTCAAGTGGGTGCATAAACGCAACACCACAACCATTCACAAGCATTGCACCAATAGAACGCACTTTCTCCGTCACTAATGCGCCAAAAAGTTGTGCTGGATACGCAACGCCAGTCGGATGGTACTGAATTGTATCTTGATACAACATTGGCACTCCGGCTCGGTAACCCATAATTAAGCCATCCGCTGTGGCGCCATAATGGTTAGAGGTTGGGAAATTTTGATAATGTAAGCGCCCTGCACCACCGGTTGCAATAATTACCGTCTTTGCTTTTGCAACTAGGTATTCTTCGGTTTCCATATTTTGTAAAATTGCGCCCGCTACTTGACCTTGATCATCTTTTAACAATTCAATCGCAGCTGTAAATTCAACAACAGGGATTTCACGATCAATCACTTCATCACGAAGCGTTCGCATAATTTCGGCACCCGAATAATCCTTACAAGCGTGCATCCGCTTGCGTGATGTGCCACCGCCGTGCGTGGTAATCATTCGGCCATCGGCATCCTTATCAAACATTACGCCTAGCTCGTTTAGCCAGTTTATCGCATCTGGGGCTTCCATAACCAGTTTTTTCAGGAGCTCAGGTTTGGCGGCAAAATGGCCACCGCCAAACGCATCTAAATAATGCTGAACTGGCGAATCATTTTCCTTATTCGCAGCCTGAATGCCACCTTCTGCCATCATCGTATTTGCATCACCAATGCGTAACTTAGTCACAATCATTACATTGGCACCGGCGCTATGCGCTTCAATGGCTGCCGCTGCTCCAGCGCCGCCACCACCAATGATTAAGACATCAACATCATACGCAATTTTTTCTAAATCAAGCTCAACACCTAGTAAACGACTATTAGCATGAATTAACTCGCCTAGCTCTACTGGAATTTTCTCACCGCGGTTGGGTCCGATTTGAATTTCTGAAAACCCTTCATCGCGGTAATCTGGGTGGTACGATTTTAACAGCGTTTCTTTTTCTTCGGCCGTCATTCGTTTTGGCTCGGTTGCCATTCGCGCTTTGCGGGTTGATTCGACCTTTTTAATTGATTCTAGCATTTCTTTTGTAAACATGATGCATCAACCTCCTTATTCAATTTCTCTCGCATTATAAAGCTCTTTTATTTCGGTAATTGGCTGGTTCATAATCTTTTCAATCAACTCATCATAAACGCCTGTCTTAACCTCTTCTACACGAACTTGTAAATGCTTGGTCTTTGGCGACAAATACTTACCAGTCAAACGCCTTGCCAAAGTTGCTACCATTGGATGAGAAATTCCCGCTGGACACCTTGCCGTGCAACAACCACAACCGATACAATCAAATGATTCCTCAGCACACGCCTCAAAATCAGCGCGCTGGGCACTTGCGATATACTGCATCACATTTAAATCGTGGGTACACGCTTTTGTACAAGCATTGCAACCAATACAACTATAAATTTCTGGATAAAGCTCCATCATTACCTGTTCAGTTGGGCGCAGTTGCTCTAGATCATAAGTCTTCTTATCGGTTGGGAAAAATGGCAATGTTGAAATATACATTCCTTCCACAACTTGAGTTTGACAAGCAAGCCCTGTCTTTAACTCATTTTTTCCCTTAATCCGATAAATCGCAGCACACGCACCACAAAAGCCATGCCGACAACCGCATCCTCTTTTTAAAACATAGCCAGCATATTCCATCGCCGTCATAATCGTCAACTCTTCAGGGACGCTATATTTCTTCCCGAAAAAATAAACATTTACCATTTTATCCATATTCGGTCTCATTCCTTTCCTTAATATTCATCTGGCAGCATCGCTACCGCATCACAACGAAACACTGGACCATCTTTACAAGCAAATTTTGGCCCAATATTGCAACGACCACACTTACCAACACCACATTTCATCCGCAACTCAAGCGTGGTATACACCTGCTCCTTGGAAAATCCCATTTCTTCAAGCGCTACCAGCGTCAGCTTAATCATAATCGGGGGGCCACAAATTAGTACCGTTTTATCTGCCAAAAACCCGAGCTCCTTAAGATAGGCTGGCACAAAACCAACATTACCATGCCAATCCTCTTGAGCACGATCAATGGTTAAATAAACATTAACATCTTCAGCTTTTTTCCAAGTATTTTCAATTTCGGCTAGCTGAATTAAATCAACAGCGCTGCGAGCGCCATACAAAATATCAACTTTGCCATAATTTTCACGATTGTCAAGGACATAGTTAATCACCGAGCGCAGTGGCGCAAGTCCAATTCCACCAGCAATAAACAATAAATCGCGTCCTTTTAATGCCGTTTCTACCGGAAAATGATTCCCATAAGGTCCACGCACACCAATTTGGCTTCCCACTGCCAAACCATGCAAATAATCCGTTAGCACCCCGCATTGCTTAATGCTAAACTCTTGATATGCTTGGTTAGTCGGTGACGAGGTAATCGAAAACATCCCTTCACCAACACCGGGAACGCAAATCATTGCACATTGGCCAGGTAAATGGTCAAACAGCTTGCCACCATTTAGATCTGTTACCCGAAATGTTTTAATGTCAGCGGTTTCTTGACGAATATCTGTGATAACGCCTACCTGAGGAATTAATGTATCTACTTTACTGCAAGTATCATTACTCATTATTTTCACTTCCTTGTTGCTTAAAAGCTTTAATCACTTTAACAATATTAAGCCCTGCCGGACATTTTTTCACGCACTCGCCACAGCCAACACAACCATAAACGCCGTCATGATTATCTGGAAAGTAAACTAATTTATGCATAAAGCGCTGGCGAAAACGTTGCATCTGGGTTGTTCGGTTGTTCCCATGAGCCATCAGCGTAAAATCTGAGTACATACAAGAATCCCAACAACGATAGCGAAAAACTTTGCAACCTGCGGTATAGTCCTTAATGTCATAACATTGGCAAGTTGGGCACAAGTATGTACAAGTTCCACAAGCAAGACAAGCTTGATGTAGTGTTTCCCAAAGTGGAGAATTAAATTTCTCATGCAAAGCCTCGCCACCCCAGCCATCTAGTTTTAAATCATGGTAAGGTAATTTTTTTAGCATTTCCTTAATCGTTTGTTGATAAGTTGCAACTGCACTCGCGTCCGCTGGTGTAAGTAGCGTGGCAACCGCCGTCGTCAAGGTTTCACCTTTTGCGGTGATTGGCTTCCAAAAAAGCTCATCGGCAATTTCCCAAGTGACGACATCGCCTGCTGGGTTTGTTGCATCAATGGCAAATGCCTGACAAAAACACGTTGCTTCTGGGGCGCCACAAGCTCGCGCCACAATCGTGCTATGAGCTCTTCTAGCTGCGTAATAAGAATCCACAGGTTCGGTTAAGTAAACTTTGTCTAAAATTTCAATACCGCGAACCATGCAGGCTTTGACGCCAAAAATTACAAAATCTTTGTCTTTTGGGGCCTCCGGTGAAATGGTTAGCTCGCGATTAGCTTGCTTGGTTGTNTAGAGGGTTTCACTTTGAGGGAAAAAGACATCTTTGATTGGTCGTTGGTTGATTTCATCGGCAAGGTAAATATCTTGACTTGCCGAAATCAGCGTAACTAGTTCGTCTAATTTTGCTTTTGCTATTTTATACATCGCTACACGCCCCCTTTTCTAACTGTATTGGGTTCAGGATCTTCTAATGTAAAGTTAGTGAGTGGTCCTTTAGTTTCTGTGTCCATGCCTGCTTGGAAATCGCCGTACAGCGTGTTGATATCTTTAATTAATTTGCGGTTAAATAGCTGTAACGGAATTTTTTGGGGACAAACTCGACTACATTCGCCACAATCCGAACAACGGCCAGCGACGTGAAGGCTTCTAATAATGTGAAACATTTTCTCTTCAAAAGTTGCCACATTGGCCTTTTGCTCGCTATCAAATTTTGGACTGTTAAAAACACATTTAACGCAGTTACAAGCAGGGCAAACATTGCGACAGGCATTGCAACGAATGCACGAACTTAATATTTTTTGGAAATAGGCAAACCGCGCCTCAGGTTCCATTTGTTCAATTTCGGCAACCGCTTCAAAGCGGTCTAAATCACGAGTTTCTTTGGACTCGCCGATGATTTCATCAGCAATCAGATGTTCTTTGCCTTTACAAACACGGCAACGCTCAAGAAGGACTTCTTGGTAAGGAATGTTTTTTTCAGCTTGTAAAGTCGTAACGGTTAATGTTGGTGTTGTCGCGTTAGCAATCGCTAAGATGCTGTTGCTAGTGCGGTTTTTAATTAGGTCCAAATCGAGGGTTCCCTGGCAACCGACGCCAATAATGTAGACGTTTTTACGCTCAAGGCGATGCTCTTTTAAAAGTTGGTTGAAGCTATAGGTGTCGCAAGGTCGTAAAAATACTAAGGTTGGTTCGGTTATTCGGGTTAAATATTTGCTTAAGTTGGCGCTACAAAATCCGTCATAAGTAAAATTGTCTAGTTCGGCGACTTGTTTGAAGTAGGCAGGTTCGGGATTGTAAGTTAAGTCGCCTTTTTTCCAACCTAAAACTTGGGTTACTTTGCCTTCGTTTAGTAATTCTTTGGCGCGATTAATTAGTTCTTGCATCTTAATTCCCCCAATCTTACATTTTCACCTAGTGGAGATAATTTTTTAGCAAAGTCAGTAATTACCGTGGCAAATTTAGCGCCTTCGGCTGCGGATACCCATTCTAAGCGGATGCGTTCTTGTTCGATGCCCAGATATTCTAGCATGGAAAATAAAAGCGCCATTCGTCTTTTTGCATAGTAATTACCGGTGCTATAATGACAATCACCAGGATGGCATCCACAAATTAGTACCCCGTCGGCACCTTTTTCAAAGGCTCTTAAAATAAACATTGGGTTAACGCGACACGAACACGGTATGCGAATAATTTTCGCCTCAGCAGGATAATTTAGGCGACTACTTCCGGCTAGGTCGGCACCAGCATAGCTACACCAGTTACAGCAAAAAGCCACGATTGTTGGTTTGAAATCAGTTGTTTCATTTACTTGCATATTGCATCCACCTCCGCAATGATTTGTCGATTAGAAAATCCGAGTAGGTCCATTGCCCCTGATGGACAAGTAACGGTACAAGCACCACATCCTTGACATAAGGCCTCGTTAACGACAGCAATCCGACGCAACTTTTTGACGCCATGATCGTTGATTTCTTTTTCTTCATAGGTAATCGCCTGATACGGACAAACAGCACCGCAAGCTGAACAGCCATTACATGACGTTTCATCTAAACTTGCTGTACAAGGGTTGGTTACTAGTTTATCTTTAGCAAGTAAGCCAATCACTTTAACAGCAGCGGCGCCGGCTTGCGCAACGGTTTCTGGAATATCTTTTGGCCCTTGACAAGCACCTGATAAAAACACACCACCTGTTGGTGATTCAACCGGGCGCAACTTCGGATGCGCTTCTGTTAAGAAGTTGTTCGTGTCCACACTGGCTGTTAACATGCTTGCTAGTTTTTTCATCTTGGCTGCTGGTTTGATTGCTGTTGCTAAAACGACCAAATCTGCTTCGACTTGCAGTTGCCGATTATCAATTAAATCAACACCATGAACTAGTAGTTGACCATTTGATTTTGGGGCAATTTTTCCCACTTGGCCTTTGATGTAGTTAACGCCAAAATCTTCTGTTGCTCGGCGGTAAAATTCATCAAAGCTTTTTCCTGGAGTTCTGACATCAATGTAAAAGACGCTGACGTTTGCATCTGGATATTTATCACGAATTAGCATTGCGTGTTTTGCCGTATACATACAGCAAACTTTTGAGCAGTAAGCCTTACCGCGACAACTCGTATCTCGAGAGCCAACACATTGGATAAAGACGATGTTTTTCGGTCTTTTGCCGTCTGATAATCGCACCAGTTTTCCGTCTGTTGGGCCGGCTGCATTCATAATTCGTTCTAGTTCCAACGAGGTAATTACATCAGGACTTTGATCGTAAGCATATTCGCCAAATTGATCAAGCGCAATCGGATCAAATCCAGTTGCCACAACAATCGCACCGTAAGTGTTGGTAACGATTTCATCTTGTTGTTCATAATCAATGGCTCCTGGCTCACAGACTTTTGCACAAAGACCGCATTTGCCAGTTTTAAACTTCATACATTGCGCGCGGTTAATAACTGGCACGTTTGGAATCGCTTGCGCAAACGGGATGTAAATTGCACTTCGCCCATCTAAATTACAGTTAAATTCGTTTTCATTTTTTTTGAATGGGCATTTGTCTTGACAAAGTCCGCACCCTGTACATTTTTTCATGTCGACACTTCTTGCCTTTTTACGAATGTCGACTGTAAAATCACCGATAAAGCCAGCAACATTTTCAACTTCGCTAAAGGTATAGATGTTAATTTTTTCGTGGGTTGCCGCTTCGACCATTTTTGGCGTCAAGATACAAGCGGAGCAGTCAAGGGTTGGGAAGGTTTTGTCAATTTGCGCCATCCGCCCGCCAATGCTTGGTGTTTTTTCAACGATATCAACTTCATATCCCGCTTCGGCAATATCGAGTGCCGTTTGGATTCCCGCAATCCCACCGCCAATTACTAAGGCTTTTTTGGTTACTGGGCTTTCGCCTTCGATTAAAGGCGTGTTTAAACTTACTTTCGCAATGGCAGCTCTTGTTAAGACAATTGCTTTTTGCGTGCCTTCAGTTTTGTCTTTATGCACCCACGAGCATTGTTCACGAACATTAGCAATTTCTACCATGTAAGGATTTAGTCCTGCTCGCGTTGCAGCTTTTCTAAAGGTTTGTTCGTGCATCCGTGGTGAACAAGCACTGACAACAATTCCTGTTAACTGATTTTCTTTAATCGCTTTAATTACTTTGTCTTGACCAGTCTCAGAGCACATATACTGATATGCTTCGACATGTTCAACACCTGGTTCTGATTTTACTGCTTTTGCGACTGCTTCTACGTCGACTGTTGTGGCAATATTACTGCCACAATAGCAAACAAATACACCGATTCTTTGCATACACTCACCTCCGATACTTTCTAAACGCACTGACGAGTAACTGCCCTGGCACCTCGGCATCAAGCAACGCTGGGATTTCTTTGGCATCAAGCAGCGCGCCCCCGCGTTTGCGGACGACAATTTGACGAATTGCATCCAGCAACTTAGCTGGTTCTACACCTCTTGGACAACGTTCTAAACAAGCAAAACAAGCTAGACAAATCTCGATTGATTTTGACTGCATCAAGGTCTTTATCTCATCATTTAACACATAAGAAACAAATTGATGTGGTTTGATATCCATCGCTTCAAATGCCAGGCAAGAAGCCGAACACTTGCCACACTTCATACATTTACGCGGATTTGTGCCACTAATTTCTTTAACTAAATCCGCTTTAGATTGTTGACTACTCATCACGATCCTCCTCTTTTAAAGCTTCGGCAAGTAACTCGGTAAAATACCGAATTGGTAATTGCTGACCAGATTCACATTTATTTAAGTTATAAATACAAAGCGGACAAGCGGTAATCAGCGTCTCTGCTTTAAAACTAATCGCCGATTCGGCAACTTTTTCCGACATCCCTTTAGCTAAATCCTTCTCCTTTAGCGACAAATAACCGCCACAACACTCGTTGCGATAAGGATAAATCACGGGTTCGGCACCGATAGCACGAATGAAATCTTCTAAAATAGTCGGATTTTCCGGATTGTCAAATTGCATCACGCCACTTGGGCGCAACAACAAGCAACCATAATAAGCGCCAATTTTTCGCCCTGTCAGCGGATTTTTGACCCGCGCCTTTAGGGTGTCAAAGCCGATCTGATCACGCAACACTTCTAAAAAATGCATAACTTTAGTTTCGCCAGCATACGGCGCCTTGAGGTTTAGATAATTATTTGCTCGCATTTTTGTATCGGGCTCTTGCTTTAAGTCGTCATTAACTCGTTTAAGCACATGATGACAAGCAGAGCAAAGCGTAACCAAATCTTGCCCTTTTTCCTTTGCTAAAGCCAGCGCGCGCGTGGAAGGAAGTTTTGGTGCAATTTCATCCTTACCTAACGGATACACAGCGCCACAACATTGCCATTCCTCAAGCTCTTCTAACTCAAAACCAAGCAGTTTCGCCGAGATTTTTGCCGATGCATCCAATTCCTTTGCTTTTGTTTTCAGGGTACACCCTGGATAATAACTGTACTTCATAATAACCTCCCTTGCAAAACTCACATTATCCGCCCAAAGTACCAATTCTCAAGACTTCGAAATGCGGTACTTTTAGGCGACTTTTTTACCAATTGTAACTATCTTTTGTTGTTTACTCAAATCAGTACCATAATCTTAACATATTGCCAAGTATTTCACAAGCGTTTTTCGCTACTTTTTGCAGAATAGTTGTCTAAATTTGGTCATATTTAGCTAAAAATCCGAGATAAAGCCCTTTCTGCGCTGGGTAAGCTGTAAAAATCTTTGGGTCTGCTTAGCCAGGGATTCACTACTTTTGCTCCGCCAATAATAGCTCTTTCCCAGCAATGCCCGGATCTGTCATTTCATGCGGATTTAAAATAATGTCCAACGCTTTAGCAGTTAAGATTCCTTTTTCAAGGACAATTTCTCTAATTGATTTGCCAGTTGCTAAAACTTCTTTAGCGAGAGCTGCCGAGCGTTCATAACCGATATGCGGATTTAAAGCGGTAATTGCCCCAGCACTTGTATGCACAAAGTTTTGCATTTTTTCGGGATTTGCGGTAATTCCGCTGACACAATATTTAGAAAAAACTTCAAGGACATTTTTCATTACCGTAAGTGATTCTAGCACTTTAAAAATAATCATTGGTTTCATGACATTAATTTGAAAATCACCCGCTTCTGATGCCATGCAAATCGTTAAGTCATTCCCAGCAACCAGATAGGCAACTTGGCTCACTACTTCTGGCATAACGGGGTTTATTTTCCCAGGCATAATTGATGAGCCTGGTTGACGAGCAGGTAGATTAATTTCACCTAGCCCACAGTGCGGCCCTGAGGCCATTAATCGCAAGTCGTTGGCAATTTTTGACATATTTATCATGCAGAGTTTTAAAGCGCTCGAAACTGCCACATAACCGTCGGTACTCGCCGTTCCATCAACTAAATCTGGAGCGTTTTTAATTGGTAAGCCCGTGTATTCGGCTAAGTAGGCAACTGTTTTCTTGATATATTCAACATCCGCATTAAGCCCTGTGCCAACTGCAGTAGCGCCCATATTGACTTCATATAGATGTTTACGCGTTGCTTTAATGCGATCAATATCTCTTTTTAATAAATTGACATAGACTTTAAATTCTTGACCTAGGCGAATTGGCACCGCGTCTTGCAAATGTGTCCGCCCCATTTTAATCATGCTATCAAATTCACAGGCTTTTGCGTCAAATTGGGTACATAATTCGCTCATCACGGGTAACAATTCTTCAAGTTTTGTCAAAATTGCCAGATGAGCAGCGGTCGGAATTGCATCATTTGTTGATTGCGACATGTTAACATGCGTATTCGGGCTAATTATTTGATAGTTGCCTTTTGCTTCACCGATTAACTCAAGGGCGCGATTTGCTAAAACTTCGTTAACATTCATATTTGATGATGTTCCGGCGCCACCTTGAACGGGATCTACAACAAATTGATCATGCCACTTGCCAGCAATAACCTCATCAGCTGCGTCCATAATCGCCTTGGCAATTTTTGCCTCTAGTTGCCCAGTTTCCAAATTTGCACATGTAGCAGCTTTTTTTACAATCGCCATGGCGTTGATAAAGGCATGATCTAAATGATAACCAGTAATCGGGAAATTCTCATTGCCTCTTAGTGTTTGAATGCCATAGTAGGCAGTAGTTGGAACTTGCTTTTCGCCAAGAAAATCCTTCTCAATTCGATATTTTTCCATTTTTTTAATCCTCCACTTTAGATTGGGAATAGCTTTGCACTAAATGACATTTTGTGCATGCTTTCACCATTATTCACCACCATTGTACCATATTAACTTACATTTGTAAAACATTTTTTGAAAGGGTTGGGCAATTATTTGCTGATTTTGCGTAAAAAAAGAAAACCATCATCACTAGAATTAACTGCAAGTGCGATGGTTTTTCTTTGGCAATGTTGCGGGCGCTACTTCTTTCTCTTAAGCTTGATCACATCTGCCTCGTTGGGATCGATGTAAATTGTTTTGCAAGTGTCATAAGTAACAAATCCTAAAGCGGTTCCGGGAACTTTTTTTAAATTTTTAACCTGTGTATAGTCAACAGCAACGCTTGACGAGTCGCGTCCTTTTGAAAAATAAGCGGCGAGGTTGGCAGCGGTTCTAATTTCGCTTTCTGCAAGTTGGCTCACCGAACTTCGCACGAGGACGTGTGAGCCAGGGATATCTTTTGCATGAAACCACCATTCGTGACGTTTAGCTAGCTTATGCGCAACATAATCGTTTTGCAAATTATTCTTCCCAACAACAAATTCAACTTCATTTTCGGCTAAATAGCGCTCGACATTCGGTAATTTTGGCTTTTTAGCCTTTTTTTCTTGACGTTTCTTTAGATAGCCACGACTGCGTAACTCGTCTTGAATTTCATAAACATCGGCAATTTCGGCAGCTTTTAGATAGGTCATCAGGCTTTCAAAATAGGCCACTTCTGCAGTTGCAACCGCAATTTGTTGCTTAATGTGAGTAATCGCCGTTTTCGCTTTGCTATAAAGCTTAAAATATTTCCCAGCATTATCTGTGGGTGTTAATAGCGGATTTAAGGTAATTTCAATTTCAGCTAGCTGTTCGTCATAAAAGTTTTGCGTTATGAGAATTTCATCGCCACGTTTAAGCTGATACAAATTCGCTAAAATTAGCTCCCCTTTAATT
>JGI990J12352_1000262_pt1 | contig 12266 bp, 11 predicted proteins | sample Intmic4MA4BA4MSA_FD_12352 | JGI IMG/M metagenome (IMG submission 12352) | reverse complement strand
GTTGTCTTGGAATATGATTAGAGTTAGCGTTTAAGTTTGGAGGGTAGGAAGATGAAAAAAATTACTTTGCTTAGTTTATTCACGATGGTGATGTTTGTGATTCTTGTTGCTTGTGGTGACAATGGTGCAACTACTAATGGAGCTAATGATGCAGAAAATGCTACAGAAGAGTTTGCACCCACTATTGAAGGTGCAACAGTCTTGACATTTTGGACATTTGGCGATACTCATGCAGAATACTTCCAATATGCGCAGGAAATGTGGAACGAGAATAACCCAGACCGTTTAATTGAATTGGATATTTCCGTAATGCCATTTAGCGCCATGCATGAAAATTTGTTAATGGCATTACAATCAGGAACTGGTGCACCAGATATTTCGGATGTTGAAGTAGGAATGACCGGTGTATATTTACAAGAAGCAAATGTTCCGTTCCTTCCACAAAATGAAGTGTTAGCACCATTCATGGATAACTTGATCTATTCACGTGTACAAATGTATGAAGCAAATGGTTATTACTTCGGTGTTTGTTATCATGTCGGAAGTGTGGTCATGTTTTATAATAGATATCTATTTGAACAAGCTGATTTAGATTGGAATGATATTGTTACTTGGGATGATTTTGTTGAAATGGGGCATTTAATGAGAGAAAGAACAGGTGCATATATGATTCAAGTAGAAGGTGCTAATTTGTTCAACTGGGAAGCGATGATTGCGCAACAAGGTCAAGATTTTACCTTAGATGGACGTCCAAATATTGCAACACCCGAAGCAATTAGAGCAATGACATTGATTCAGGACATGGTGTATGAATATGAAATAGCTCGTGTGATGCCTGGTTTGCAAATTGATAGTGAAGAATTCTATGCTGAAATTACTACAAATAATTTCGCTTCATTAATAGCTCCTGCTTGGTACATGGGACGCTATCTCAACTTAGCTCCAGAACAATCAGGAAACATTGCAATTGCGCCATTACCAGTGTTTGAAGTAGGGAACAATCGTTCTGCATCAGCTGGTGGAACCATGACCGTAGTTACAAATCAAATTAATCCAGAAAATGCTGATTTAGCGCTAGAATTTGTAGCTTTTGCCAAGGCAAGCTATGAAATGTCAGCATTACAATGGAATTTATTAGGATTTGATCCTGTTAGAAGAGATGTTTTACTGTCGCCAATGATTCGTGTTCCATCTGAAGCACTAGAATTCTTCGGCGAAGAAACTTTTGATGTCTTATATGATATTGCAACAGAAACAACAGGCGTTCGTATGAACGCAGCCAATGCCTTTACAGTAAGAGATCACATAGTTACAAATGTTCTTCCGAATATCATTGTGGAACGTACAATGGATGCAGAAACTGCATTAAGGGAAGCACAAGAATTGCTAGAAACTTTGATTGATTAGAAATAAAAAAGGAATGGCTCGCTTTATTAAAAACAGCATAAAGCAAGCTTCTTCCTTAATTTTAAAAAAGCAGAGGTGTTGTAAAATGGCAGTTAAAAGTGATAATTCTGCTAGAAAAAGAAGGAAAAAGTTGACAGGAAAAGAAATTGCTCCTTACATATTTGTTTCGCCGTTTATTGTTTCATTTTTAATTTTCATGCTGTATCCGCTGATTACAGCATTCTTACTTAGCTTTCAACAAATGATTCCTTTTACCAATGATTCGGAATGGGTAGGGATAACCAATTTTAGAAGAGTTGTTAATGATCCAGGGTTCACAATTGCTTTATGGAATGTAGCTAGATACACATTCTGGACATGTTTGATCTTGATTCCAATTCCTATGTTGATTGCCTTTATCGTTAATGGTAAAGAAGTTAAATTTAAATCTATGTTTCGTTCTATGTATTTTATGCCCGTTTTAACTTCCTCTGTTATTGCTGGTATTGTTTTCGGGCAACTATTCAGTGCCGAACCAGGTGGCGCTTTCAATCAATTTGTTACAATTTTTGGCCGAGATCCAATCAGATGGCTTAATGGTGCTGGGACAGGGATGTTTGCCTTGGTTTTAATCGCAGTTTGGCGTTGGATTGGTGTTAATATGATTTATTTTTTATCGGGTCTAAATGGAATTTCTAACGAGTTATATGAATCAGCGGAAGTTGATGGTGCAACAACTTGGAAAAAATTCCGCTATATCACAGTTCCAATGCTTAAACCTATTACAATTTTTGTGTTGACAATCTCAATCACAGCAGGCTTTTCCTTATTTAACGAAAGTTTCGTTTACTGGGGCGTTTCTTCGCCTAATAACATTGGAGCAACCATTGTTATCTTAATTTATCGTGCCGGATTCTTATTAAACGATTTTGGTTATGCCGCCGCATTGGGAGTTTCTTTATTCTTCATTGTGCTTGTAGTTAACCTGATTCAATTAAAAGTAATGGGTCTGTTTAAGGAGGATTAATATGAAAAGTAAAGCAAAAAATCAATTTCAAACAGCAATAACTTTCATTGCGCTACTTATTTTAGGCGTTTTAGTAATGTTACCATTTGTGCTCATGATTGTTGCCGCATTTACGCCAGTTCGAGATATTTTTGCCGGTGGACTAAGCATTCAATTAAATCTTGAAACTGCGACATTTGATAATTTCCGTGCCTTATGGACAAACCGTGATGGGATTTATTGGCGATTTTTCGCAAACAGTATTTTCGTAACAATTGTTAATACTATCCTAGTATTAATCTTTACTTCAATGGTCGGTTATGGCTTAGGGCAATACAATTTTAAGGGAAGAAATTTCATTGTTATGTTACTACTTTGTACCATGATGGTTCCAGGAACAATTTTATTATTACCAATTTTTAGATTAATTACTAACTTGGGATTAATGGATAGTTATTGGGGTCTCATTTTGCCAGCAATGGTTCCGGCTTTTGCAATCTTCTTTTTCAGACAATATTGCATTGGATTACCTAAAGATTATGCTGAAGCCGCCCGCATTGATGGTTGTGGTGAAGCAATGATTTTCTTGAGTATCTATGTACCATTAATGAAACCGGCATTTGGTGCTATGGGGATTTTAACAGGAATGGGCATTTGGAATGATTTTATTTGGCCAATGATTGTTTTAAGAACAACCGAAAGTCTAACATTAGCACCAGGATTGCTTTCCTCTATAACTCCTCATGAAAATAGTTTTGACATTGTTTTTGCAGGGTCGTTGATGGCTGTTTTACCAATCATTATTTTGTTTTTGTTCAACCAGAAAGCGTTCATTGAGGGACTAACTGTAGGAGGAGTAAAAGGTTAATGAATGATTCGGTGTTAAATAAAGCAACTAACTTTTTATGGCAGATGTTTTGCTTAAATTGTATCTTTATTGCAAGTAATATTGTGTTAATCATTGCATTGCTCTTTGTTGTTTTTCATTGGATTACATTGCCATTATACTTGATTGCATTGCTCTTTTTAATTATATCTTTGCAAGCAATGTTGCTAACTCTAAAGAGAATTGGATCATCTGATGAAGTTGCTGTAGTTAGGCAATATATCTGGGCTTATTATGAAACAATTAAAGATTTGCACATTTATGCGCTTGCTTACCTAGGACTTGCAGTTACACTAGGTATAGGATACATAAACATTCGATTTATCAGGACAAATCAAGCTTTATTTACATCGACCTACATCATATTATTTATATTGCTGTATGTTCATTTCGTTTTCGGAACGCTCATCCAAGTCCATTTTGTAGTTAATATGAAAGATACGTTCAAACTCGGTCTGTATTGCATTTTTAAATACCCGCTTTACAGTTTGTTTATTTTCATAGCAACCGTGATGGTTGGTTGGACTGTTCGAATTATTCCAGCACTTTTGTTTTTGGGGATTATACCTTTGCTTGGGTATAACATAACTAAAATAACTAGAAAAATTTTAGAAGATTTGCAGTTAACATTGATTGATACAAAACAAGAATTTTAACAGTTTGGAGCGTAAACCTATGATTCGAAAAAGAAATCCTATTATTTATTCAGATTTTCCTGATATTGACATCATTCGCGTCAAAAATACCTATTATATGATCAGCACAACCATGCACTTTATGCCTGGAGGATCTATCTTGAAATCCTATGACCTACTGCATTGGGAATTTGTTGGTCACGTTTACGAACACTTAGATAAAACACTCTGCCAAAAACTTGAAATGTCAAATATTTACGGACAAGGTATGTGGGCACCTAGTTTCAAATTTCACAAAGGGAAATTCTATATTTGTTTTTCGGCTAATGACACAAAAAAGACCTATTTATTCACTGCAAAAGATCCTTCAGGCCCATGGAAAAAAAGTTTTATTGACGGATTTTATCATGATGCAGCGTTGCTATTTGATGATGATAACCGAGTTTATATGGTTTATGGAAATACGACAATCCATCTTATCGAACTAAAGGCTGATTTAAGTGCTCCTAAATTAGATGGTTTAAATCGAATCCTCATAACAGATACAGCAGATGTTGACTTGGGATATGAAGGAGCACATTTACAAAAACGAAATGGTAAGTATTACTTGTTTTTAATTCACTGGCCAAAATCTGGAACGAAGCGTCGCAAACAGTGGTGTTATATTGCTGATTCATTAACAGGTGAATTTAGTGGAAAATGTATTATTGATGACGATTTACAGTTTCACAATCAAGGTGTTGCTCAAGGTGGAATGGTTGATACGCCAGATGGAGATTGGTATTTATTCATGTTTCAAGATCGTGGTGCCGTCGGACGAGTTCCAATTTTAATCCCCATTGATTTTAAAAAGGACCATCCAATCATCAAAAACAACACGATTCCTTTAGAATTGTCGGTAACTAGTATGAAACCAACTTACGAATATTTGCCTTTAAATGGTGGCGATGATTTCATGTATAAAGAAGGGCAAAAGTTAAAGCCGTTTTGGCAATTTAATCATCAACCAAATAATGATTTATGGTCAGTAACTAAAAGACAAGGTGCCTTTAGAATTGAAACTGCAAAAACGGTACCTAATCTTACTCAAGCTTGTAATACGCTAACTCAACGAACCATAGGTCCAAGAAGTAGCGCCTGGGTAAGTGTTGACGGCTCAAATTTAAAAGAGGGAGACTATGCGGGAATTTGCGTATTGCAAGGAAGTTATGGAGCTATTGCCCTAACAAAAATTAATGGAAATTATTATTTAGAGATGTTAAATCGATCAGCAGAGTACGAAGTTACAATGGGATGCGTCAAGGATAATGAACCTGCAATAAAGCATGCTACTATTTTACTTGATAACCCAGTTATAACGCTTAAAATCGAGGTGGATTTTGAAAATCTAAAAGATGAAGCTCGATTTTCTTACCGCGAAAATAATCAATGGAAACCCCTCGGCATCGTCCATCAGCTACATTTTAAATTAGACCATTTTACAGGTTGTCGCTTTGGATTGTTTTTGTACTCCACCAAGAAAATCGGTGGAATGGCGGATTTTTTAAACTTTGAATATTCTTTGGAGTAAGTCAAAAATTCTGTCGATTTGGCTACTAAAAAGAGCATAATCGTTGTGAAAAGTGATTATTTAGATTTTATAACCAATTAAAAGTGAGGGAAAATCAATGTTAAAAGATATATCAATAGCATATCAAAATCCAATTGTGTTAGAAAGAGCCGATCCGTGGATTTATAAGCATACAGATGGTTATTATTATTTTACAGGTTCAGTTCCGGGATATCAAGAAATTGAGCTTCGCCGTGCAAAGACAATTAATGACTTAAAATCCGGAGAAATTAAATCTATTTGGTTTGCCCATGAAAAAGGACCAATGAGCGAGTTGATTTGGGCACCAGAAATTCACTTTGTGCAAGGTAAATGGTATATCTATTTTGCTGCTAGCGATAGTTCTACCAAAAGGACGGCTAAACATCATCATCGTATGTTTGTTCTTGAAAATGCCAACGCGAATCCACTTGAAGGTGAATGGATAGAAAAAGGTCAGGTTAGTACTCATCAAGAAAGTTTTAGTTTAGATGCAACAGTTTTTGAGCATAAAGATGAATTATATTATGTATGGGCTCAACTAGAACCAACAATCCCTGGAAATTCAAATCTTTATATCTCGAAAATGCAAAATCCATGGACGTTGCAAGGAAAAACTTTAATTTTAAGCATTCCAGAACACGACTGGGAATGTGTTGGATTTAAAGTTAATGAAGGAGCAGCGGTTATTAAACGTAATGGTAAGATATTTATCACATATTCTGGTAGTGCAACAGATGAAAATTATTGTATGGGACTTCTTTGGGCTGATGAAAACTCTGATTTATTAGATGGTTTTAGTTGGCATAAGTCAAAAAAACCAATATTTGTCAGTTGTGAAAAAAATAAGCAATTTGGCCCAGGTCATAATTCATTCACGATTTCAGAAGATGGTAATTCTGATTTATTAGTCTATCATGCCAGACCTAAGAAAAACGAAGCAGGTGACCCACTTGACAATCCTAATCGCCATGCGCGAGTTCAAGCTTTTACTTGGGATGAGGCAGGCTTTCCGGTTTTTGGTAAACCTGTGAGTGATTTTGAAAACCATTAGAGCCTGTTTAAAATCTATAAATTGCTTTTAAGAATTTCTGATTTCGCCAAGGATTTTGGTAAAATCATGCGATATTGAACAGCATTTCTAAGACAAATGATAGCTGTTTTGACTCAAATCCAAGATTTCAAACAGGCTCTTAGACCTGTTGTTATTCATAACGAAGAAAATAATGAAATAGTTATCTTTGCGGTTAACCGTTCAGAAGATGAAGATATGGAGTTGACAGTTGAGTTGCAGGGTTATAATTTGAAAAATATTACTGAATTTAAAGAAATGAGCGGCTTTGATGTAAAGCAAACAAATACCAAAGACGATGATTTTGTAAAACCAAGAGATAGCCAAGATGCAGAAGTTGTTGGTGGACAATTAACTGCTACACTGAAGTCGTTATCTTGGAATATGATTCGTATTGGGTTGTAAATTTTAAAAATAGAATTTAGGAGTGATTTTAAATGAAAGCGAAAAACGTTTTTGTGTTAATTGCACTTTTGTGTGCGCTGTTATTAGTTGCATGTAGTGGAGATAGTAATGAAATCGCTGGTGATAATGATGGAAGTAGCAACGGTAATAGTGGCCAAAGCGAAGAAGCGGGATTTGTCGGGATTTCAATGCCTACTCAATCATCAGCACGTTGGATTTCAGATGGAAATAATTTAGTGGAGCAATTAGAAGCTTTAGGTTTTAGAACAACATTACAGTATGCAGAAGATATTGTTGAAAATCAAGTTGCTCAAATTGAAAACATGATTGCTCAAGGTGTCGATATCTTAGTTATTGCAGCAGTTGACGGTGGAGCGCTGACAAGTGTATTGGCGCAAGCCGCCGAAGAAAATATTTATGTTATTGCATATGATCGATTAATCATGAATTCTGAGCATGTAAGCTATTACGCTACGTTTGATAATTTGGGAGTCGGCGTTATGCAAGGTGAATTTATTGTTAACGCTTTGGGAATCAATGCAGGTGCAACAGGTCCGTTTAATGTTGAATTATTTGCCGGAGCACCTGATGACAACAATGCTCACTTCTTCTTTGATGGTGCAATGTCAGTACTTAGACCATATATCGAATCTGGAGTTATCCACATTCTTAGCCAACAGGATACCATGGAGCAAGTAGCCACGATTAGATGGAATGCCGCTTATGCACAATCTCGAATGGAAAATTTATTAACTGCAAATTTTCAGGATGTGCGAGTAGACGCCATACTTTCTCCCTACGATGGATTAACACTTGGTATTATTTCAGCTTTACGCGGGGCTGGATACGGAACTAGTGAACAACCTTGGCCAATTATTACGGGACAAGATGCTTTAGTTCCAGCAATTATTTCAATCAGAGCTGAGGAGCAAACCCAGACAATTTTCAAAGATACACGTATCTTAGCGAGCAGGACAGTCGATATGATTAATGCGTTATTAAATGGAGAATCAGCTACAGTAAACGATACCGAAACTTATGATAATGGAATGATAATTGTGCCAACATACCTAATTGAGCCAATTGAAGTTACAATTGATAACTGGTATGAAGTTTTAGTGAGTAGTGGATTTTACACTGAAGATGAATTAGAATAAAATCATCATTAAGAAGTGCTTATTTAGATTGTTTAAACACAACCGACGTAATCACTTCTTGTTTGATTTAATACAAATGAATGGAGTGATTTTGGATGTCAATTTTATTGGAGATGCAAGGCATTACCAAAACCTTTGGCAGTGTAACAGCTTTAGATAAAGTAAAATTAAAAGTCAAACATCCAGAAATTCATGCAATTGTCGGTGAAAATGGAGCGGGAAAATCAACGCTAATGAAAGTATTAAGTGGGGTATATCCACATGGAACTTATGAAGGTGAGATTATTTATAAAGATCAAATTTGCTCTTTTAAAAATATCAAAGATAGCGAGAAAGAAGGCATCGTTATTATTCACCAAGAATTAGCACTTATCCCAAGTTTATCAATTGCAGAAAATATCTTTCTTGGCAATGAGCAAGCTAGCAAAGGCGTAATTGACTGGAACAAAACCCACCAAAATACAGTTGAACTTTTAAAGCGGGTTGGTTTATCAGAAAATCCTAATATTCTTGTAAGCAATATCGGGATTGGTAAGCAACAATTAGTGGAAATAGCTAAAGCATTGTCCAAGAAGGTGGAATTACTGATTTTAGACGAACCTACAGCGGCTTTAAATGAGATTGAGAGTGAAAACTTGCTTAAACTCCTTTTAGAATTGAAAAAAGAAGGCATATCATCTGTTATCATCTCTCATAAGCTAAATGAAGTCCTTTACGTTTCGGATCAAATTACCGTTATTCGTGATGGAAAAACGATTGAAAGTTTTCCAAATATCGAAAGCGAAGTGGATGAAAATCGAATTATTCGCGGAATGGTAGGGCGTGATATGAAAGACCGCTTCCCAACACGTGATATAACGCTCGGTGAAACGTTATTTGAGGTTAGAAATTGGAGCGTTTATCATCCGATGGATAAATCAAAAAAAGTGATTGACGATGTGAATTTATTTGTTAAAAAGGGTGAAGTGATCGGAATTGCTGGGCTAATGGGGGCTGGGAGAACCGAATTTGCAATGAGTTTGTTTGGAAAAGCTTATGGTTCGAAAGTTGAAGGCGTTGTCCTAAAGAATGGGCAAGCAATTAATGTTAAAACCATCCCTGCGGCAATTACCTCTGGAATTGCATATGTAACAGAAGATAGAAAGCAATATGGGCTTATCCTAGATGAAGATATTAACAAAAATACATCGCTTGCTAATTTAAAAAAAATAAGTGCGAATACTATCGTTGACGAAATCAAAGAAATGAAGGTTTCCGAGGATTACCGCCAAAAAATGCGCACAAAATCTTCGAACGTGTTTCAACTAACTAAAAATCTTTCTGGCGGTAATCAGCAAAAAGTAGTTTTGAGTAAGTGGTTATTTACAAATCCTGATATATTAATCCTAGATGAACCGACACGTGGAATAGATGTTGGCGCTAAGTATGAAATTTATCAAATCATAAATGAGTTAGTTGCACAGGGTAAATGTGTTATTGTTATCTCCTCGGAATTACCCGAAGTCATCGGATTAAGTGATCGAATCTACGTTATGAATGAAGGAAAAATCGTAGGTCAGCTTTCAAAAGAAGAAGCAACAGGGGAAAAAATAATGTCATTTATTGTGGATAAGAAGGAGGATAACTAGAGAATTATGAACATTTTTAAGAAAATAAATTTCAAGCAATATGGAATGATCATCGCACTTATTTTAATTACAATATTATTTCAAATCCTAACAGATGGTGTTTTATTAAGACCAATAAACGTAAATAATTTGGTTTTGCAAAACTCGTATATTCTAATTTTAGCAATTGGGATGTTGCTAGTTATCGTAACAGGCAATATTGATTTATCAGTGGGGTCTGTTGCTGGATTTGCGGGTGCTTTAAGTGGGATGTTGATTGTTAATCAAGGATGGCCGGTATGGCTAGCAGTTATTGTTGTTTTAGCAGTTGGTGGTGTAGTTGGTGCTTGGCACGGATTTTGGATTTCTTATAAAAAAATTCCAGCTTTTATTGTTACGCTAGCGGGGATGTTAGTGTTTCGTGGCTTTACAATGGCGATCCTTGGTGGTCAAACAATCGCTCCATTTCCTACTAATTTTCAAGTAATGGCTTCTGGCTTTTTATCAGATTACATCGGTAACATAAATTCGATAACTTTAACATTAGCTATCACAGGAATTTTATCAATCGTATTTATTGTCCTTGATTTGCGTGCGCGCAAGAAACAGCAAACACATGGTATTGAAGTTACAGCTTTTTATCTTTGGATTATTAAAGCTGTCCTTATTCTTGGGGCTTTTAACGGATTTGGATTTCTCTTAGGTTCACACGCAGGGATTCCAATGGTGTTAATATTAGTAGCAATTCTTGCAGTAGTTTATCAGTTTGTTACAAATAGAACAATCATCGGACGTCATATTTATGCCTATGGTGGCAACTCAAAAGCAGCAGAGTTAACGGGTTTAAAAACAAAACAACTTGTATTTTGGGTGTACGTTAATATGGGCGTATTAGCAGCTTTAGCAGGATTAATCTTTACTGCTCGTTTGAATGCAGCAACACCACGCGCTGGAACTAATTTTGAACTAGAAGCAATTGCTGCGGCCTTTATTGGTGGCGCATCACCTATGGGTGGCGTTGGTAAAGTTTGGGGTGCAATTATCGGTGCGCTTGTAATGGGAATTTTAAATAACGGGATGTCAATTTTAGGTGTTGGTGTTGATTATCAGCAAGCAATTATGGGAGCTATTTTGCTAGNAGCTGTTGTTTTTGATGTGTATACGAAATCTAAAGGAGTGCAAGAATCTTAAGAAAAGCGGAAATCTCTAATTAGCTACTTTCCTAATGCTTACTTTTTTTAAAATCGCTTTCGCTTCTCGCTAGAAAAATAACCACAAAGGCTTGCTTTTCCTTTGCAGTCATGTTATAACTGTCAGCGTCAAGTATTTTTCAAAATTTTTTCAGCAAAAAACCTCAAATCCAGTTTATTGGAGATGAGATTTTTTGTTTTTGTCGCCATTTCTAAGTTTTAGCGCTTAATTGTCGCTAATATTAGGATAACTGCACAACATTATACGAACCATAAACATCCCTAGCTGGTTTGCCACAGCCGGTATTAAGTTGGAAGGTAATGGCATTTTCGTGACATTCGTCAAAAAATGTGTTGTTATAGACAAAGCTTGCTGAGCTTGTTACCGTTGTATCAATTGAATTACTTGCCGTTGTTGCTTGCCATTGCGGTTGAGCGATACCATTAACAAGTGGTGTTATTGTTAACGCATCATTTTCTTCAATTTTTCCGGTAACATTATAAGTGATTAAATAGGTATGTTTATTTGGATTTTGTGTGCAGGTTTTAAAGGTAATTGCGCCGCTGTTATTGTTAAAGTCGGTTTGTGGCATGTGGCAAGAATTTAATTGTAAAATTGCATATGATGGGATTTTTGTGCCACTACAAATACAGCAAATAGCTTTGTCAGGGTCATTGATTGGGCTAATTGCTAGCATTACGTCAATTAAGTTCGCGCTCCCAGCGGGACCTGGTTCGCCTTGAATTCCTTGCAAGCCTCTTGGTCCAATTTCTCCAGGAACGCCGCGCTCGCCTTGGATTCCTTGTAAGCCTCTTGGCNCAATTTCTCCAGGAACGCCGCGCTCGCCTTGGATTCCTTGTAAGCCTCTTGGTCCAATTTCTCCAGGAACGCCGCGCTCGCCTTGAATTCCTCTTGCACCACGCTCGCCATCACGTCCAGGATAACCGCGTAATCCTCTTGACCGACAGCAAACAACGGTTTCCTTTCTTCTGACAACACACATCTGGCACTCACACATTCTTCTTTCATCGCACATATTATAACTTCCCCTCTCTTTTTCGAGTTCTAAAGTATTATATGCTAAAATTCAAAAGGCGTGCTAATCGCAGTTTTTCTCACTAGAAGAAAAGCAAGTAAGCGCTCGAATGCTGAAACTTTTTCAAAACCAAAGGCAAAGCTGATGCCGTCAATTTTATACTTTTAGACTTTTTCTGAAAAAAGCATCAAATTCAGCTGGTATATCATATTGAATGTCATTTCGCCGTTTTTTTCGTGAAAACAGGGATAGATTATGTCGCATTATATGCCATTACACAAAAAAATGCAGAAATGT
>JGI990J12352_1000261_pt1 | contig 12266 bp, 12 predicted proteins | sample Intmic4MA4BA4MSA_FD_12352 | JGI IMG/M metagenome (IMG submission 12352) | reverse complement strand
ACCCCCTTACTCCCAAAACTTATTACGGGGGGGGGGGATAAAAAAACGCAAGATTATATATACAGTTGAAAACGACAATGCATATATATTTGTAGTTTAGTTGAATTGTAATGATTTAATAGTTGAATAACACACTATATATCATCCATATAATAGCACATGTTAATAAAATCCAGCAGTTAAACTTATTAAAAAGTACACGGTATAGGAATTTTATAGTAAATTTGGTGATAATCTTAATAGTAATAATAGTAATAATAGTAATAATAATCAAGTTATATTATATTCATATGCAATTAACTAAACATTCTAGGAGTATGTACACGAGAAAGAATATTAACGTAAAAAAATAAAGACTATACCATTATAATCAATACAAGATGGTAAATTTATGGAAATACGTGTGTATTTTTAAGATGAAAATGAAAATAATAACAACAATAAATAATATATTAAGGCTAAACACTTGAAATATGACAATAATACCGTATATGCGTGGATACACCAGACATATCAATAAAAAAAACTTAAAGTTTCAACTACAGTTATGGACATGGATGAATATGTGCCTAATATGAACGATTTAAACAATGATTATATAATATTAACAAGAATACCTAGTATATATCCAAAATATAACCCTATTAACGATACTAATGCAAATAACATGGATATTCCAGATAATAGTATACCTGTAATACTACCAACTAGTATGCGTGGTTATTATATATACCCAATAGATTTATCGAAGGATGAAACATAATTTCAAGCTGAATTGAATAACAAAAATTGTGTATAAATGTTATATCACATAGGTGTACACCCATAACATATATATGTTATATCACATAATACATAATTATATATCTTTTCATTAAGTAATGATAAGACATAATACATATATAAACATAATACCTAAATTTCATATGAAAAACGATATTATTAAAATGCTAAAGAATATAAAGAACATATGATATAGAATGTTAGGTAATATCTAGATGATAGTAATGAAATTACATAATCAGATGATATCTCAGGTAATAATATAGTAGGCGGAAATAGAGGAAGTAGAGGAAAAAAATAAAATGAAGTATAACTACAATGGGAGAATGATAAATATTGTATAAGATTGTATAAAGATTAAAACGTAGATATGAATAATATAGGCATTGGAAAGAAGATATTTATTAGATTACCTACTATATCCAAAGACGGAAAGGATGAATTCTTAGTAGATATACGATATTTATAAAAGATATTATCACCACATTTTAAAATGGTGTTAAATGAACAGCTTATAAAAACTTATAATATTGATACTTTAGATGATATTGATAAACTATATTTTGGACTGATGTATAGTGCAGTGTTTAAATATGTTAGTAATAATAGTAATAAATACTGAATAAATACTGAATAAGTTGATGTTTTTTTCGATTCATTTCATTTCTCAGATTAAATATCCTGATTATATCCTCGATTAAATATCCTGATTATATACCTCAATTAACATACTTAATATTATACATGTTTTTATTCTTTTGTGTAATAATAATATGCCACCAAAACGTAAGGTAAATTCTGATACTAAAAATGAAGAAATGACACTGGAAGAACTTAAGAGATAATTTAGACGTGTATCAAATTCTGCACATGCAGCACATAAAAGAATAGATTATATAGCTGAATAAGCAGGTATAGATTTAAGTAATATGCCAAAACCTCCAAAACCTACTACAAAATATACACCTAGATCTATACGTACTACAAGACGTATTTTAAAATCTACACCAATAACAAATCAAACACCATGAAGTATACTAAAATGAATATGTTTTTTATCATCCCTAATTACATGTCATTCGCCAATTTATAGTATTATATAGATATTTTAACATCAGAAGAAATAAAAAAATGCTCAGTATTGGAAATAAAGACATCATAAGACCTTGAATCTCCTAGTTTAGGATCTACATAATCTACATGTGAAACGTGTAAACATTCAATGTTATAATGCAAAGGACATTATGGTTATATAGATATATTTTAACCTTTCGTTCATCCTATGATACATGATATAGTTAATACATTATTGTGTACATTGTGTACATTTTGCTGCAAATTTCCTTTCATAGGTAAAAATACGCCATAATAAACTAAATAATAAATGTAATTATATAATAAATAGAATAACAACGATACATAAACTATAAAATGTTAACATTGTAATGCATAAGTTATATTCTTAGAGCCAATATATGTGAGTTAAATTAAGCATAATAAAACGAAAGAATACACAGGGTATGCAATAGGATATAAATTAGAGTTATACAGAGTATATTAATTAGCATATAATTTAGGATTGATATAAGAAAAATAAAATGACATAACAAATACTAAAGTAATGATACATAACAAAATTATATAAGCTATGATACAATAATTTGCTATATCATCTGATAATACATTAAATGTACATCCTAAATTCTATCTCTCGTGTATATAAACTGTGGTACCTGTATCAAGTACATTTATGCGTGTCATTTCAAAAATTACATCTACAAACATACATAATAAGGTATATACTATTATTGTAACTAGGTCAGAATATTTTAAAAAAAACAATCCATTTGACAAATTACAACTATATTATAAAGAACCATATGCACAAGACACGATAAAAAACATATAACAGCTATTTATTGCTATACATGTTGTTATGACAAAAGTTACAGCAAATACAAACACTAGAAAATATCTTTTACATACACATTTATGTATTGCTGCAGATACAGAACCTGCATCTTTATTAGCTGATTTTGTAGGTAAATAAGGATTAGGGCGTAAAAATTTATCAGGATATAGGGTAAATATGTCATGTAGAACTGTAGTTACTGGTGCACCATATTTAAATACATATGAAGTTATATGTCCACTAGATATAGCATCTTAAATAGGTATACCATTAATGGTAACATAATAAAATATAGATATATGTAAAAAACTTGTTATGAATTACCCTAATTATCCTAGTGCTACAAGATTCTTATAAAAAGATAAATAAAACCCTATAAAAATAGAATTACATAAAATACATCATATATGCTCTATTATATAACCTGGAACTATAATATATAGGCATATTTTGAATGGTGATATATGTATAGCAAATAGATACCCTTCTATTCGTGAAGAATCATTTGGATGTCATGTTATTAAAGTAAAAGATGTTAAATCACTGTAATTTCCACTATCAGTTATATCTAAAATGGGTGCTGATTTTGATGGTGATGAAATGTAGCTATTTTTCCTACCTGGATAACATATATAAATAGAAGCTGTAGCATTAATGTCAATGCATAGATAATTCATAACATATTAAACAGGAACAAATGTTATAGGAACAGAGAGTAAAAATGATGTATAATTCGGTATACATCATCTTCGTACAAATGAAGGAATAAAAACATAGTATTTTCTAGATGTTATCATACTAAAAGATGGATAAACACGTTTATAAAACGATTATATATCTATAACATCAAAAGAATCAAAAGAATCAAAAGAATCAAAAGAATCAAAAGAATCAACACAATAATACATATAACCAGTATAATAACCAGTATAATAACAGGGTACATATTTATTAAATAACTATGATAATAAACTAGATTAACCAAAACCATCAAATGACACGACAGATACATATTTAGAACTACCTGATACAATATCTGGTATATAATTAGTGTAAAAATTCATTGACTCTCGTATATAAGAATACGATGATGGTAAAATCGTTATAAAATAAGGTAAAATACTGAAGTTTGATACCTCGATATGTTGCATGCATTCAAACTTCATATAATTCCTACAATCAACAATAGGTGTTAACGATACTATTAAATTTCAAGATTAAATCGTATTTTTAGCCTACAGAGCTAATGAAGTGTTTGGATTTAGTGTATTTACATAATTTATACCAAATATATCATTTATACGCAGTGTATAACCTTATGTAATCTCTCGTTTAAATAATATAGGACGTATATATGATAATTACTATACAGGTATATAATAAACACCATAAGAATTGACTAAATAACAATACTGTGATATATTAATATCAGCATAAATAGACGATGAAAATGTAGCTAAAGAGATGGAAATGGTATAAAAAAATATATAAGAGAAATAAGGAGGATACTTTATTGAATTATTGGGTAATTATATGAAAACCATGCTATCAGGTAGTGTTGAGATATAATAAACAAGAGAATTAACTGGTAAAAGATTTAAAATAGATAATAAAACAGGTAGAACATTATGTTGTTATCCAAAATACTATCCTAGAATAGAACATGAAGGATATATAATAAAATCATATATATATGGCCTAGATTAAAAATCATCCTTTTTCATTTCTAGAGAAGCTAGAGGTTAAATTTATACAAAAGGTGTTATGACAGCTGATACAGGATATTAAGCAAGACGTATATCAAAAGGATGTGAAAATGCATATTTAGGTGTAAATGGTATTATAATTTCTGATAGATAATATGTGATAGGATTTTAATATGGTTCATCAGGTTTTGATTCTAGATGTTTCACCACCGTTAATTTTAATAAACATCTTATACCAATTGATGAATTTAAAGTATAATATGCAAAACATCCACGATATAAACAAATGTTATATATACGCGATACACTATTAAATATGGAAAAACAGCTTAGAATAGCTAATTATAGACGTAATATAGATATACCTACACTTGCTATACCATTTAAATTCTCATAATCTTCAATACGAGAAAATATGCTAGATGATATCTTCAATTCTCGACTTACGAAAAAAATGAGAGAAATGTGCTCAATAATAGAATAATAGTGTGTAAATTTCTATATATACGCATTATTCTTCCTAAAAATAGATAATACATCAGAATACGATATAATAACACCGTATATATCATCATTAGCATAATTAGGAGATACTATAGGTATTAAAGCAGCATTAGCATCTACAGAACCATATACATAAGCTACATTATCCGCTATACATTCTAAAGGTGGTAAATTAAAGATAGATCTTATATAAAAAACATAAGGTAATCAACGATTTAAAGAACTTACTACAGGTAGTTCAGGTCCTATATAATTTTGGACAACATTATTGGGAAATGCTAAATATAATGCTGAATAAGTAGAAAAATATGCTCTCAAAATATAAACTATACCTCTCTCACAATTATATCCAGAATATCATTGTTATTTCGATTTTAACAAACAATTTGAAATATAAGGATTAAACACAATAAAAAAAAGCGATATATACCTAGAAATAATCTTTCGAAAGGATATCTTAGCATCTAAATATCCTGATTTACTATAGATGTGTACATAATTACGTTAATCTTATAAAAACATACTATATATTGTACCTTCATAAACAACTACGGAGTATAAATTGACTGTTATATTCAATTAAGATGTAAATGATAAATCTGTTGTAGCATATTAATAAAAAATATAAGAAAGCTTTGTAATTGGCACTAATATACTCTCAAATGTGTAATACGGTGATGAATATTCGAGAATAATAGATAATAAACGTGTATATTATATAGCAGGTAATTTATCAAATGTTCCAAACGCATATAGAAATTTGTGTGCATTAACAGGTATAGATCCATAATATACACATTGTAATTCTCCTAGGTTAATTTTATAAGAAAAAGGTATCGTGTCGTGTTAACATAGTATATATAATGAATTAGTATATAATTTATCAACAATGAAGGAAACGAAAGGATTATAACAATCACATGCTAAATTATTAAGTGATTTATTAACATCTATTGGTGAATATAACATGTTTACAAGATAAGAATATAAAAAAGCTAATAATCCACGTGATTTTCTTTCAAACATAGTATATGAATAACCAGAGGTATATATGCGTAATAACATGATAAATCCTAGATTATAACCTACAAATACTATGTTCGCTGGATAATTATTTGGTACATTACCATAAATAGGTAGTACAACATGTCCAATATATATTAATTCTAATACAATATATCACACACATAATGTTGAATAATTACTAGCTGAGTTTGCAGAAGCGTGAAACAATAAGTGTTTTTTTTGTTGTTGTGCTGCGTTGTTTTCATTTAAATTAGATATACTTAGTTAAATAATCCAGTTAAATAACCTGATATATTACCTCGATTAAATAATTTAGTTATTTAATTCAATTAAATACCTCGATTAAATACTTAGTTAAATAATCCAGTTAAATAACCTGATATATTACCTCGATTAAATACTTAGTTAAATAACCTGATATATTACCTCGATTAAATAACCTGATATATTACCTCGATTAAATACTTAGTTAAATAATCCAGTTAAATAACCTAGATTATATTTTTCATATAAAACATGCAATAACATATTATATACAAAAATCATTAAGTATATGCTAGGAAAATCTTTAATATGGTTATACAGGAAAAACGATGGTTGTTATTAGATTATTCAACAGGTAGTGGTAAAACATTAACAGCATTGCATATGTTATAACATGGATTTGGTAATTATATAATTATAGGAGGTTTTACTACAAAAAATGCATTTATGAACGAAATAGAGATGCTTAACTACGATCCACGATTATTTAAATTCATTACATATCAATAATTAGATTAAATACCACATGATATATTACTATCATTCTTCACTAATACTATAGTTATAATAGATGAATTTTAAAAACTATATTCAGGACATAATGGTATAAATACATATGGAAAAACATTCTAATATATATGTAATCATCTATTGAAGGATAAAATGGTGGTAATAGCCATGTCAGGCACATTTATAAACTCTGAATATTAAGAAGCTGCTATAATATATAATATCTTTCATGGTAAAGATTTTTATAATTTTGATGATTTAAAAGCCTCAAAAACATCATATGTTACAGAATTAAGTGAAAAACTACATCCACATACTATATATTATTAATTAGACACTACTAAAATGTAACTACCATAAATACATTATATAGGTACTAATGTAGATGCTTAAATACCTCTCATAGTGTGTAAAATGGGAAAAGATTAAACTAAAGCGTAAAATACTGTATTATAAACATTATAATAAAAAACAATAAATACAAAGCAAATATAACAACTAGAGCCAAAATATTATTACACATCGGATACAGTAATATATTAAAATAACTAGGTATTAACTGGAGAATCTTTAAACATTGACAATTTAAAAAAATATTCCCCAGTAACATATAAATTTATAACATAGTTGTTTAAATTGTTCTAAACACCAGGTGAATCATATAAGATGTGTATATATAATAGATATGTTAATTCTAATTTTGGTGCCACATAGTTAAAATTAATACTAGAATATCATGGAATAAGACATTATGCTTAAAATCCAAATGCAAATACTATATGTATATATTGTGGATAAACATTCAAAGATCATAAAGATCGTAAAGATCATAAAGATCGTAAAGATCACAACAAAAATAGCAATCACTAATAAAAACATGATTTTGTAAAGGCTTCATATGCTATGTTAGACTCACATTTCACACAATCGTAAAAAAACAATTTGATAGACTTATATAATTAATTTAATAATAGACATGGTAATATTATTACTATATTGTTAATATCCGAGTCTTCAGAAACAGGATTAACGCTCAAGTCTGTAAATCAGTTATTTTTCATGGATGACGTACCAAATATGTCTGTATATCATTAAATACAATCTAGAGCTGTACGTATATAATCTCATTAATAACTTGAATCTAGTAGATAATATGTCAATATATATACATATACATGGGGTAATTATGATAATACACCATCTGATGATATACGAAAGTGGTAAAATTTATATTAAAAACAGCTTCATATAAACGCATTATATAATCTTATACATAAACATTGTTATTCTCCAGATAAATCACTTGATGCTGTAGATTCGAAATTTAAACCTATATAACAATCAGATATACTATGGAATACATCTTTCATATAAAATCAGATAAACAATATATTTGAAAAAATGATGTATAAACCTTATTGTATACACCCAATAGAAATGACATGGTTGTTAAATTAATATGCTGACTATGATTTATTTGCTGGTATATAAGATTTTCAGTATAAAGACCTATTAATATACTAAGTATGTAGCAAATATTATATATATGATTTCGAATAAAATATACTAATGTTGAGAGAACGTGATATTACATTTACGGAAAATAGCAATATTTTAAACCCAGGTGTTAAAATAGATCAAAAATAGAACTACAAACAGCTTATGTAAGTACATACACCATCACATATTAAAATATATTTAAAATAAATAGAGAATAAAGATGATATATACTTTATGTACAAAAACGTGAAATCTGTACAGACATATTTCTTATATGAAAACATAGTATATGTCAAGGATGATGATACTAAATTCCTTGAAAATCATTATGAAATAAGTAAGGTAACATTTAATATGAGATTCATGTAAATTCACAATATTTTAACTGAATTACATAAAATGTTTAATATTTAGGGTATATATGTAGGTGATTACGTGTATACATAACAAGGAAAGAGAAAATTCGATACTATATAAAAAATAGATACATTTGGGTGTGTATTTAGTTAAACAACAGATATACCCTCGTATAAATTACTAGGAAAGAATGGTAAGTTAACTGAATGTGGATTAGGTGATAATTATTAACAATGGAATGATATTTTTAGCGATGATACAGTATCTACATAAGATGCATTTAAAGAATTAACATAACGTGCATAATGCTAGTTTATCATTAAGAGATGTTTTGAGATGAAAATTATGTACACTCCGAAGTTCTGATATTATGTTTTTTAATCGATGTTTTATTTTAGATATGTTAATCGAAGTAGTATATCAGGTATATTCTTTCATATTTAATTAGTATGTTTTTCTCGTATTTGTATATAATAATATAATAATATGATAATAGGTTATACAACATGTGATTTATGTAAACTTTGGTGTAAATATTTTGTAACGATATTAATATGTTATATTATCATAGGGATTATTATATGTTTTTTATATCGAACAATGCCAGAAGGATAATATTAGAAAGTAATAAATGAATTATAGCTTGATTGTGCACGTATAATGTGTAAGATGGAGAATAATATAGGATATTATCAATTACCAACAGGTACAGGTAAAACATAATGTATACTTAGATATATAGATCTCATATCATCTAACGGAAATAATAAGAATAAATTCTATATACATACTAAAGAACATTTAGTAAAGTAATTGACTAAATAATGTAAAAATTATACTAATAAACTTGATATTATATATGGAGAGCCTATAACAATATCTTCAATTATATAACCAATATCAGGTGATAGCTAAACACTTTCAAAAAAACGTACAAAAGATACAAGATCACATATATTATTTATAGATGAATATGTATAAACAGTACATAAATAATACTTAACAGAAGATTTCATAAAAAACTTTAGTAAAATCTTTTGTTTTAATGCAGTGTTCCCATAAAAAGGTAAACCAAACGCTATACAACTCACTTATAAGCTAAATATCAAACATTGTGTTGAAATTAATGTTATACCTAGGGTTAAATATGAGTTTATAAAGAACATGTCAGAAATAAATAAGAAACATAGTACTATTATCCTAATACGAGACACTGGGAAGATAGCTAATTTCGAAAGAAAGAAAAAAACATTAATAAATAAATATAGTTTATAATAAGTATAAGATAATTATTGTACTGGATTATATTATACAGATGATTACGAAGGATTGAACATAAATTATTTAAATGCATGTTATATAGTGTATAATTAAAGTAGATATGTAACTATATAGTTTATAGGGAGAATAATGCGATAATATTCAGGGAAAAAAGAGGTTGTTTTATACATATAGAAATTAGAATAAGATAATAATGGTGATAATAATGGTGATAATAATGGTGATAATAATAAGGTACCATATGTATAATAAATATGGGATGAATACTACAACGAATGAATATGTGTTTTTTGAAATATGTTTTCCTTATTATTATACACGTTAACCAGAGTATGTTAATTTGATAGTATATTAGGTATAATCTCTCGTATATTTATTAGGGTGATATATATGTTTTTTTCGTGATATTTACTTAGTATAATTTATTATATGTTTTTTATATCGAACAATGCCCCCGTTTAAATTAAGTACATTATAACGAAAGGATATATATGAAATGATACTTGAAAATAAATCTTATATAGTTCCTATCATGCATAGACTAAAAGAGATATAAATGTATTTAAATGAACATACTAATCAAAATAACACATATGAATTATTTAATTTAACATTTAATGTTAGTAATAAACCCTTCACAGATGCTGAATATGAACAATTATTACATACAAATACTATGAATACTATGAATACATCTAAAAAACCACCACTTCTGATAAACAATATCACTAGTATTATAATATTGAATGCTTAACTAAATAATAATAGCAACAATAGCAACAATAACGAACAAAAATAATAATATATTTAAAGTATAACACGATTGTTAGAAATATCGGAACTATTATATCGTGAAAACTATGGTATAACATAGATTAAATATGAAGGTGTAACATACACTAAAAATAACATACCTTTCACTGATAATGAATTCGATTATTACTCGTGTAAATATCCTATAAATTATCAATAGTTATATAACAATGATTATAGATTAAAGATCAAACAGCATATATTCTTCGGATCATTAGCTAAGATAACTACTGATAAATAAATGCAAATTTTCATAAAAAAATTCACTGATCCTGATAGTACATTTATACTAATGCCTAAATTTGATGGATGTAGTTGTAGAATACATATAATGAATAGTGATGGTAGTGATTGTCGTAAGAAGAAATATATGTGTTTATCTCGTGATAATTCTCATGGTAATTAAGATTAAGCTACTGATATAACAGCTAAAATACCTATTAGTATGATATAACGTTACATTGATATATTTTCCGAGTAATTCATTGATAATATATCTAATATATACATACGTGGCGAATTAGTTTGTATGAATGATATAAAAGAATATAAAACTAGATAATCGTATGTATCTGGGTAATTATCTAATATAAATACTGTTATAGATGCAATAAATATATAATTTATACCATATGAAGTAGTATATACTGATAATAAGAACTCTATAATAGATAAATTCAAGACATTCGAAGATGTTTTACGTATGTTATAGATATAATATAAAACATAAGTAGTAAAATTAAGTTAATTAACTGGATAATAATATACATAAGTATTCTAGGATTTTATACGTGATGTATCATATCCAAACGATGGTATAGTTATCAAATCAAATACCATGTTCTTCGAAAATAGAGCACCATAATTAAATCCATAATATACGAAAGCATATAAATTCTCATCTACAAGTTATATATAGAAAGTAATTAAAATACATTTATAAATAGGTGTGAATATGACATTAACACCTGTGGTTGAATACGAAGAAATAACACACCGTGGAAAAAGATATAATACTGCAACTGGATTTCATATAAAATATCTATAATAGAATAATATAGTACCTGGAAATCATATATGTGTTACTATTCACGGTGATATTATCCCAAAAATAACAAAGGTACCTTCTGATGAAAAAACATATACTCTTGAACAGATAAAGACTATATTACCTATTAATTGTTTGTAATGTACATAAAATTTATAATATACACCTAGTGATACTCTAGGATATATTATTACGTGTTAAAGTAGATATTTCTGCTATTATATATAATTATTTGTACATATGAAAGATATATTCAATATAAAACGACTATTTACTAAGAATTGGTTGTTAAAAGCTCTAAAACATGACTAAAATACATAACATGAATTTAATAGTTAATAATTATAATAAATAGATACAATATTATGCAATCATCTATATAATTATCCATGTTCTACATATTTAGGACACTGGATTAGACTATTTACACCTTCATTTGGTGTAAATTCATAAAATATAGTTAATAGTGCAGCAATTAAAGAATGTATTGATGATGATACGCGATAATATATTATGTAAGTAATATAGAAGATTAAACCAATAATATCACCGTAATTTTGTC
>JGI990J12352_1000260_pt1 | contig 12286 bp, 10 predicted proteins | sample Intmic4MA4BA4MSA_FD_12352 | JGI IMG/M metagenome (IMG submission 12352) | reverse complement strand
TAGTGCACCAGTTCGTAATTAATTATCCAATAACGTTTAAATAAAAATTTCAAAATTCGAGGAGGCGACATCGCCTCGTACTAGAACAGTATGTAAGGAGGAGCCGACAATGAAGTTTGGCATTTTTATCAGGTATTGGATTGTTAATTGCGGGTTGGTGTATTAGTACACTCATCTATAAATAAGCAGACAATAAAAATCATCTATTGTTTATTCTAGTTGGCTCATGTATCAATCCGAAGTTGTTGAGCATCTATTTAAGGGTTGGTGTATTAGTTCATTTACATTCATTAAATATAAATTTTGCCTTGCTAAATATTATGAGTGGCTGATTGAATGGTGGTAAATATATCCGTTGTAAAATGATTCTGTGTAAATCATTGGTGTGTCACCAGAGCAACCGATGCTGGATCTCTTTAATATAGGGGTTCCTAAGGGAACTTCTAATAGACCGCTGATCCATTCCATTGATAGTGTGACTTCAAATATCTCGTGCTTTAATTTGATGAATTGTCCTTTTTGCTTTAGAAGGTAATATAAAGATTCGTTTGCTTCAACTTCTTCGCTTGTAATTTCTACGATATCAGGGTTTAAATAAGTTTTGAAAATAACGATTGGAGTTTCGTCTGTTGTACGGACTCTTGTCAGTTCAAGGACTTTATGCCCTAGTTCTAGTTCTAACGCCTCGGCAATTTTACCAACAGCCATGACTGTATTTAGTCGTGAAAATTTTGTTCCTACAGTAATTCCTTTTGATTTCATGTGTTCAGTAAAGCTCCGATCAATGTGGTTTTCTTCTTCAACTATATTCCTTTTTAAGACAATGGTGCCTTTACCGCGTTGGCTTTTTATGTAACCATCATTTGCTAGCTCATTTAAGGCTCTACGAACGGTTATCCGTGAAGCATTGAAGTCTTTTTGCAATTCTTTTTCAGTTGGAATACTCTCGTTTACTGGGTAAATTCCAGTAATTATTTTATTTTTTATAATTTCTTTAATTTGATTATACAGAGGCGTAGCACCTTTTGTGTAATCTAACATTTTTCCGACTCCTTATTACATGAGATATGAAAATTGATTCTGTACTATTCTCAGAATTTTCTTCATCTAATTTTGAATAATTTTAATTAGAAAATGCGATTAATCTCAGTGAATTTTAAAGCACCATGGACAAAGTTCTTGTCTAAATGCCCTATCAACCTAGATTTTATCGCATTTGCTGTTAATAGTAAAGGTTATTTTGATTTTTAAAGTAAAAATGTTAGTAAAAGCGCTATTGCGGTAATTGAAATAAAGGGAATTGCTAGAATCATGAAATACTTCTTACTTAGGTCTTTGATCGTCTCATCCCATTTTTCTTGATTAAACCAAATGGTAAAATCAGAATTTTGGATGACAAAGCCTTCTTTTATGAGATTGGCTAAAATTATTTTTTTAATTTCATCCGTTACATCAACGTCTAATTCTTCAAAAGTCAAAGCGTTTTGAGCATTATAGGCTTTTTTTGATCGAAAACAGTCTACAATTGAACGATTAATATCATTATTATCCTTCTTCATTAGAAGAACCCAATGAATACACCTATGATGGCACCAAGGATTAATGTCCCCATCACTTTTAATGGTGACATTTTTTTCTTAGCCATTAAGAGCCAGCAAGCAATGACTAACAGTAAAGATAATAAATTGGGAAAAATTCCATTTAAAACATCATTAATGATGAGATCATTATGCTCTGAACTAAATACCCAGGCAGTGTTCAAATTTACAAATGATGCTGCTACACCACCAACAACTAGTGAACCTAGCAAGTTAAACGCCACACGTGCCCGCTTTGATGCTTCGCCAACGATGAGATGAACAGACGATGTTCCTAATTTATAGCCTTTCATGAAGACAAAATAGCTTAACCAAGTCATGGATATCATGTATGTGATGATATAAAAGATAGCACCTAAGGGACTTCCACCTTCTGATAAGCCAATGGCAATAGAAATAAGTAGTGGAATATACATACCAGGAATCATCGCGTCACCGATTCCTGCAAGTGGACCCATTAGTCCTATTTTTATACCATTGATGACTTCATCATCAATATCAGCACCATTAGCCTTTTCTTCTTCAATACCGCAAGCCATTCCTGTAATGATTGATCCCAATTGTGGCTCTGTATTATAAAAAACAGAATGCCTTTTAACGGCTGCGTTTAATTTATCTTCATCATCGCCATATAATTTTTTAAGGACTGGCATAAGTCCCGCTGCGAAGGCAATTGCCATTAGCCACTCAAATGACATAGAGCTTAAATTACCTGTAGCCCAATAGAACCATGTTTTTCTTAGTGTTTTCTTGTCTAATTTTTTTACATTTTCTGCCATTTTATAACTCCTCCTCTACATCAGTAAGCGTGGCACCAGCAGTTGTAACTGTCTTAGTGCCTGAGAAATTAAAATACATGTAGGCAAAGAAGCCACCAATAATTGCTAAGGCAATCATATTAATACCAAGGACTGCAATAAACGTGAAACCTACCAAAAAATAGAGGATTTCAATATCTTTGTTTGTTACTTGTCGCAATAAAATGGCAACTCCGACAGCTGGTAACATGCCACCTAATGCAGTTAAAGTTCTCATTGTAAACGAATCGACTGGGAAAAAATCAATGATGTTTGTGGCAAGTGTTGCTCCAAAGTATACGACTAATGCTGTTGGGATAAAGCGATATCCAAATTGAACAACTTGTGGCCAGATAAAATGATTACGCATCATGCTTTTATAATCTCTTCTTTCGATGGCAGCGTGTGCACGATGATTCCAGAATGAATTGGTAACCATCATAAAGTTATGGAAGATGGTTCCAACTGCACCGACAGCAGTTGCAATGGCAACAGCGGCTTCGATTGAGGCGCCGCCATCAACAGCGAGGACGCCGAGTGTTACACCGATGTAGGCAGCTGCATTTAAATCTTGTGGCATTTGTCCACCTGGTGTTACTAGCGCAATAAATACAACTTGAACTGCAACACCTACTAAAATTCCAGTTGCTACGTCGCCAAGAATTAATCCGATGACCAGTCCTGAAACGATGGGTCTTGTTAATGTATACCACCCCCCCGTTAATCCTAAAGCCCAAGGAACTGAAAGTGAGCCTAGATATGCAAAAAATCCTATTAATGTCGCTTGAAAAAGGTTAATTTCCATTTTTAATATTCTCCTTCTTGTTCTATTTAATAAGTGTCGATCTTACGTTATTCCAAAGCACACTCTTGCCATCTGGGACTAGTTGAAAATCAATTGTAAAACCAGCATCTACTAGTTTTTCATAGGCTACTATTTCCTCTTTGGTAATATCAGCATTTTGATTAACATTAACTGTGTCAGGGCGTGCACTTTGTGGACCTACGTTCACTACGTCAGTTTCTATTTTTAAGTTGGTTTCAGTTAAGAGTTTTGCCATCATCAGCGGGTCTTTCGTGATTAAGAAATAATTTTTATCACTACTCATTGCCTGATCAATCTTCGTCAAAAATTCCTCGTATGTATAAATGAGTGTTTTTTTAGATGAAGCTGATTTCAAAGCTGATTTCAAAATGGGATTGTTGGCAGCTTTGTCATTGACTGCTAAAATACCATCGCATGGTTTTTCCATTGCCCACCTTGTTACAATTTGACCATGAATGATTCGGTCATCAATTCTTACAAATGAGATTGCCATCGGAGTACCTCCATGATTGAATTTATAGTTCCTCTTCATCATCTGCTTCAATTTTGAAGAGATTGATGCCATCCCTAGCCGTTTGAATGATTTTCTCCAACGGCTCGTCTTCAAATTTTTCTTGTTCAAATAAGGTTATAAGTAGTAGTGGCAAATTCAAGCCTGAAATAATTTTAACTTTATCAGATAATTCTTTTTCGACTAAGAGCGAAACACTTGTATTATAAGGTGACCCCCCCATCAAGTCCGCTAATACAATGATTTCTTCAAAAGTGCATATGGCATCTATTTTTTCACCAAGCTTTTTCTTAAAATCTTCAATTCCCATGCCCTGCTCAAGACAAATATAATCAACATGGCTTAAACCTCCATAAATCATTTGTGCGGCTTCATAAACACCCTTAGCCAAAGTTGCGTGGCTGATGAGCAAAATATATTTCATAATCCTTCTCCTTTTCAATCGATTTTTGTAATAACCTTTTTGAGATTTTATGCCGATTTCATTGCGCCATCCATGCCATGCGCCCATATCGCACCTTACCATTTGAAGTTATTTGGAATTTTTCATTTTATGCCACATCACTTTCTAAATTTTATTTCGTTGTAACTAAAGCGATATCGCCGTTTTGATCTTTGACTTTCAGCGAAAAGCCTTCGTTTGCAATGGTATCATAGTCATGTCCAGCATCGGATGGCCAACAAGCACCAACAGTCAAGACTTCCTTACCAGTGTTGATGAGTCGGTGTGCGACGTATCCTGGAATGTAATGCAGTGAACCTACCGTCACTTTTTCGCTCCATGAATGACGACTTTCATCCATTAATAAGAGTACACCTTCACCTTTAATACACCAGTAGTATTCAGGTCTTGAGCGAATGGCATGAAAATGCCCTTTGGTCATAAAGTATTCATCGCCAACCTTTCCTGGATATAGATAGCTCGTGCCAAATTGCATACCATCCTCAATTTCACCAACGGAATTGTGCATTTCGACTTCATAGGCAATTTGCTCCAGATCCATGGCTTCAAGCGCTGATTGGTTTTCGAAAATTCCACTTACATCTTTTAATTTCCGCACGATTATAGACGTATTTTTCCCTGTGAGTTTACCGGTTTTTCCGTCAAAAAATGTTTCTGGGTGTTTCATATTAAACCCTCCTCAATTGGCGCACATTTGTGCGTCTTTTTAAATGCTTTGTATCTATATGTAACTTTGTTTTTAAGTAGAACTTGACGTGGAGTCTACATCATGCTAATTGACTTTGCTTATTTGTAGATAATTTTTCATTATCCAGTTTCAGCTCGTAAACTTCCACTTTTACTCTCTACTAAGCGACGAAGTCAGTAGCGTCTCATCAGGCTATAAATCATAGAAATTTGCGGTCTTTTCACCATCATACTTCGTCAGCTTCTCCACACATACCTCCTTGATACGTCGCGTCAAATCATCCACTGGATGGTTTCTACTTCCTCGTATGCTGGAAAAAATCCTCGTAAATTTCTACAATTCCTAACCTGACGGAACACCAAAGGGAACGCACGGACTTTGGGCAACAGCGTAGAATCGGGAAACTATCGCAAAGAAGTGTTATTTTAAAGATTATAGTAATACCAAGACGATAAAGAACTTTCTACTGATGAGTCAAATATTGATATAGTCGAAGCTATCAAAGTTTATTGGAAATCAAATAACTTCTATTTCGTTTAGTTAATACTATAATTAGCATTAGATTCCGTTTTCAGGACGCATGCTTTGAGCAGAGGCATACGCTTTTATAGCACTTAAATTTTGAATGGCTCATTGTATAAATCGTAAGTGTCAGACTTTCATTGCCTAAAATTGGACTATTTTTAAAGTGTGGTTGCTACAGCATTAAGGGATGAAGTTTTTCCAAATGGTTTCTTGTAAGTATGGTTTTGAGACAAATTGGAATAAGTCGGGGTCGTTTTCAAACTGTTCGTAGATAGGAATGCCCTTTTTAATACCTAGAAAGCTGTAATCGTTAGGTGTCTTTTGAATCAGTTCAACCGTCTCATAGTATGCATTGTGCTCCCATTCGATTTGACTTTCGTTTAGGATAGGGTACCACGCCAATCCTTTCCGAGCTCTAACATCGTCATACTCAAAGCTATATTCGCGATCGCACCATGCGCCGAATGTTAAGGCAACGCTCGGGTTAGCACTTATTGTTGCATGTGCCCAATTAGGAGGGACAACGACGACTCCAGGTTTTGCATGGACGGCATAGCATTTGCCAGGGTTATCTTTTGCAGTTTCTTGCATATAGATAATGGCCTCTCCTTGCCAAATTTCGTAAATTTCTGGTGGTGACCAGCCGCTGTGATTAGAAACGGCATGAATATGACCTTGACTTCGAATCGGTTCATCTCCCAATCTTCCAGCAGCATAAGTGACTGTTCCAAAGAGGAGCATCTTCTCTTTTAGAATATCTAGATGTTTTTTCTTGCCTACATCCATGGCAATGGAGTAAACGATTTCTGGGCCATCAGATTTTGGATTTCGAAGGCTTGTTCGAATGTCGTTTAAACTTCTATTTTCAACAATGGGTCCGAAAGTTTCATCACCATAAGTGAAGCCTAAGGGGTTAGTTGTATAGTTGATGTCAAATCCAGGGAAGAATTTATTTTCCATTTTAACTGTCATTCCTTTCGCATTGCTCAAGGCACAAATAGTGCGGGAGGAAATATTCCACAAAAGCCGTGAACTTCTAGGTCGTGTCGAAGCAAGAATAAAAACATCATCATTTTATCGATTTACGTTAATCCGTCGTTAAAATTCTTTGACATATGTCCGATATACCTACAAAATTTTGCCTTGTCTAGAAGCAAATAAGCTAAAATTCTGGCATTCTGACTTGTGTCGATACGACCTAGTTTTTTTGCTATAATTCATTTATAAATTAACCGTTTTGGCGCAATATTACTTGCACTTTTTACTTGCAATATACAGTTGCCAAAGATCGCAAATTTCTACAATTCCTAACCTGACGGAACACTAGAGGAAACGCACGGACTTCGTCGCCTAATAGAGAGTAAAAGTGGAAGCAAGTGTGTTAAGCTTCCGCAAATCTTGAATTTTTCGTTTGTTTTGCCTTTGGCGTCAAAAACAAATGAAAATGAGAGATTTAAGGAAGTTTATGAGTTGAAACTGGATAATGAAAAAATATTTACAAATAAAGCGCTATTTTAAAAGTCAATTAGTATTATGCTTTTTCTAACAGCGAACAAACGCCTTAATCGTCGCGAGTTTTTTACCGATGCTTGGTCCATGTGGTTTTATAGTGTACGACTTCACATGTGCTGGAATGATAAATGTTTCTGCATAGTGAATAATAAACGGCTCAAACTCATTCGTCGGACTTTTTACAATTATTTCTTCACCTTCAACTAAGTTTAACATGTTTACACTACCGTTTGTTTCATGATGTACAGCCTCTGTGAACCAATGGCGACGTGTTTCAATAAATTGCCTTTTGTGAAGACCCGTTCTTTCCTCACGGAAACCTTCACTACTGCTAATGTGCTCAAATTGATTCACTAAATTTTCTTCTACCCAATCCGATGTTTGATTCCAATTGATTACTTTTTCACCATGATCAATATGAACAGGTCGTGGTTTACCATCAAGTCCTAAACGACCCCAGTCCCATAACTTAAACGTGAAAATATACTTTGAAGAACTAACTTCTAGCACCATGCTTCCTTTTCCACTACAGTGAATTGTTCCTGCTGGAATTAAGAAGTGATCATGTTTTTTTGCTGATATTTTATTAATATATTTTTCATCAGGAAATGAAATTTCACCATCTTGAGCGCGTCTGAGATCGCGCATCATTTCGTCTTTATCGATATCATCTTTCAGCCCTAAATACACATAGGTTTCATCTTCACCATCTAATATGTAGTAACTTTCATCTTGCGTATAGGGCATCCCAAATTTGTCTTGGATATATTCAGTTACTGGATGAACTTGCAAACTTAAATTTTGACCACCCATTGTATCTAAGAAGTTGAAGCGGATTGGGAATTCCGCGCCAAACCTAGAGTAGACTTTTTCACCAAGCAACTCTATTGATTTATAAAACACTAAATCAAGCGCTGGCACTTCTATTCGTACATTGCCATATTTCATGTACAAACTATTCTCTTCTGGAACACCATCAAAACTCCAAGCATAATTTGACTCTTCTGGGTCAAGTCCGCAAACTTCTTTCATCCATTGACCACCCCAGACTCCTGGATCAAAGTATGGGACTACTCTAAATGGTCGTTTAATCACTTGATTCAAACCATCTAAGAATGCTTCTCTAGTGACCATTTTTGGGTCATCTTTTAAGTTTGTGTCTAATAAATAATCCATTTTTTCGAATAATTCTTTTTTAAGACGATCGGCCATGCGCCATTCAAAGAAAAAGCCTCGTTTATATTTTCGGAGTATATCCTCATCATGATTGTTCGCTTTCCAATTGGCAATCTCTCTGCTACGATAACGCTGTTGAATTTCCCATCTTGCCAAATCGGCATAAATCAAAACATCAGCATCCACTATTTTACTAGCGCCAAAGCCATGGACAATCACGATTCCAGATTTGACTTGTCTGATTTTTTCTTGAACTGCCATTAATTTATGTGTATCAATGAATTCATCAATAGTGAAGTAGCTCATGGAACCAAATACACGATCATCAGTTAATGTACGTGAAATCATGGAAGAAATCGTATCATCATCCAACATAATCTCATCACTATCAATGACCAAGGCTGGATTTAGCTGGCCTATGATCGAAAGTACCTCATCTTTTCTTACTCCAGGATAAGTTTCCACAACAAGGTGATTTTTTTCTGATAACAAGCTGTTAAGTGCTTGTTTGATTTCGGCTACTACATCTGTATATCCCTGCCATACTTTTTGATCATAGCCCTCAATTTTGATTGTAGGTTCCTTATCATAGTTAGAAGCTTTGTTTAGATACATTTGATTGTCTCCTTTGCAGTGCTATAAAAATCATAATGAGTGACTATAGTATTAACTAAAAGAAATAGAACTTATGTGATTTCCAATAAACTTTGATAGTTTCGACTATATCAATATTTCACTCATCAGTAGAAAGTTCTTTATCGTTTTGGTGTTACTATATTAGATAGCATTAAATCTGTATACTTATCAAGTATTGCGAGAGTCAATTCCAGGAAATGTTATAACTAATAAAATGTTTATTGCGCCAACAATTTCCTTTATGGTTTTATTGTATACTATTTTGAGTGTTAAAACAAGACTTTTAGTGCAAAAAAGTGATAAATGTTATATCATTTAATTGATGGTTCTAATTATGAAGATATTTATACCCACGTTGTTTGCCAAAGTCGTTGTGATGTTTAAAGCTTTTTCAAAAAGCGAAATCAGGCGTTTAATGCGCCGATTTCGTCTAGGTGAACGCCCGCTGACGGAGTCTGTCAGTGGGCGAAAAAAAGACAAAGACACCAAGCAAAAATTTTTTGCAGGTGTCCTTTGCCATTAGAGACAGCTTTTGGTACAATAGAATTAAAATGTTTGAACTACTCCCTGTCAAGTGTACAGGTGAAAAAACTTTTTGTTTTTTCTTTTGTCTACTTCATTGGGAGTATATCAGACTGATATAATTAAAGAAATTAAATAATGAGTGAATGTTCAAAGTGATAAAAACTACATAAGAGGTGAGTGAAAATGTTGTCAATTAAGGATGTATCGTTTTCTTATACAGATCATCAAATATTGTTAAATGGTAATTATACATTTAGTTGACAATCCAAATTGTAATTAATTCAAAACTTGCGGCATTATTTTTGCACAAAGCCTGTAAATATGGACTTTTAGCTGTCAATATTTCTGCGAGAACTTATGACTTTTCAGTAAACAAAGATAAGGTTTCGTGCTCTAGGCACACTCATTTGTGCTTAGAAAAGCTGGTTACACATAAAGAATACAGCCAAATGATAAGCCATTTGACTACTCACCTCCTCGTGATTTGTAGTCTGTCTAGCATCCCTTATCTTAAATTATATGAAATAATGCTGCTCAAGAAGCGAGACTTTTCTTTTCCTTTTGTGCCTTGAGTGTAAGTGTAGCGAAAGGCATGATTTTAAGAATGAAAACAGCAGAATTTGAGATGCATGTTCAAAATAACGAAATTATTTTAAAAAAATACACTACTTTATCAAGCATTATTGGCTATATAAAGCTATCCTTGGTTATGCTCTTGGGTTGGTTAGTGTATTTGAATTTCTTTAATGAAATTCAAATATTATTGATTATATTAACTGGGTTGCTGACTATTATTTTGATAATTTTATGGATTTATCATAATCGAGTAATTGAAAAAATCAATGATACAAAGGGAATAATTGCAATTAATAAACGACATTTAGCCCGAATATCAGGTGATTGGATATCATTTGCAGACATTGGAGCAGAATTTATAAATCATGACCACCCATATTCTAGTGATTTAGATATAGTTGGTCAAAAATCAATGTTTCAATTTTTGAACACAACACACACATGGTATGGGCGGCAAGCGTTCGCTGATTCCTTGTTACATCCTAATTTTTCTGAAGATGAATTAGAACAGCGTCAAAAAGCAATAGATGAGTTAGGTGAAGATATTAGTTTTTCAAATGGTATGGAAAACATCTTTTCAAAAATAGGTGTTCACTCAGAAATGAGAATGCTAATTTATAAATTACAAAATAGCGAATTGTTTCTTAGAAATAAAACAATTAAAGCTTTCCTTTTGTATTTTCCAATTGTTACATCGCTTACTAGTATTATTATTATTATTTTATTAGGACAAACACAATTCTATTTTATTGTTGCGAGTATACTTTTTTTCCAATGCTTTATATGGATAATAGGAATGTTAAAAGTAAAAAAGTATTTGCAAGGTATCTTTCATTTAAATTATAATTTAGATAAATACAGAGAAGTTATAAAGGCTCTAGCGTTTCGAGAATTTCGTTCTGATAAACTAAAAGAAATTAAAAAGCAATTAACAGATTCAAAAGTTTCTGCTTCTGAGGCGATAAAAGAACTGGAAAAAATAGCAAATAAAGCAAGTGTACGACACAATGCTATCGCATGGTTTATTATGAACGTTTTACTATTTTCAGATTATGAGTGCGCTATCAGGTTTGAAGGATGGAAATTGAAATATGGAGTCGTTGCTGAAGAGTGGTTTCTTGCTTTAGCTGAATTTGAAAGTATGATGTCCTTTTCTCATTTAGCCAATGTTTGTAATGCAACCTGTTTGCCGTCAATTGTTTATGGAAAACAGATTGAGGCAAACGAGTTAGGTCACCCATTGATTTCAAATGATAAACGCATAAGCAACGATGTTGCTTGTAACAATCATATTTTTATTATATCAGGTTCTAACATGTCTGGAAAAACAACGTTCATGCGCACAATAGGTATCAATCTTGTACTTGCTCGTTCTGGTAGTTTTGTTTGTGCAAAGAGTATGAACTTTACACAGCTTGGGATAATGACATCAATGCGAATTGCAGATAGTTTGAATGAGGGGATTTCCACTTTTTATGCAGAGTTAAAGCGGATAAAAGGTATAATCAATTTTGCTCAAAAAAATCCAAATATGATTTTCCTAATTGACGAAATCTTCAGAGGAACTAACTCAACTGATCGATTAAATGGTGCAAAAAGAGTATTAACAAAACTTGATGAGTTAAAGGTAATCGGAATTATTACAACACACGACCTTGAGCTTTGTAACATTGCTAACGATTATTTACGCATTAAAAACTATAGTTTTGCAGAAAAATATTACAATAATCAAATTCACTTCGATTACAAGATGAAACTAGGAAAATCTACGACAACCAATGCTGAGTATTTGATGGAAATGATGGATATTCTGTAGGATTAGTTGTATCTGTCTTACCAAACAGCTATAAATAAACTAACCATTGTATGATTTCTATGCTGATAAAGAATAGTACAGTTTCGGTAATTGTCTGTATTTGCTATGTATTACTTATCGAGACTCTAATGTCTACGATAGGAAATCTAAGTAGTATTTATGAATCCGCTTTATGAATTGTCGGCTGGGGCATTCGACATTCTATCTATGGTATGGCTTTGCGTGTTTTATCTGGCTATAATGTCATAGCTATCATAATGAATGCATTGGTAATCATATTTTTATCTGTATCCCTTGGATTTATAATTTTCAGAAAGTATGAACTATAAACAGGTAAGAAACTGTGTTCAAACAATTTTCCGTTTTATCATGGGCAAACTTTGGTTTCTTGAAATCGTCGCAAGTTCTTGCGACTGGGTGAAGAAGTGCATTCGCACTTCTATCCATCAGAGCATTTCTCCGCAATGTGATTTTAGTTTTAAATGATTTTCTAGTTATCAAAAGAAAGCGGAGAAAAGCAAAGTCTGACCTAATAGAGAATGACCGCAAGGGCATGAACGGGGGCAGAATTTGATTTTTGGAGCGATGATTTAAAACATTTTTTCTTTTTGCGACTACTAGGATGCAACATTCTATA
>JGI990J12352_1000259_pt1 | contig 12388 bp, 10 predicted proteins | sample Intmic4MA4BA4MSA_FD_12352 | JGI IMG/M metagenome (IMG submission 12352) | reverse complement strand
GTCTAAAACGGGAAAAGTATGCTCATTATGATCATTTTTGCATGAAAATAAGTCAAATTTCTCCATTTTTGATTTTTAAAATCCTATTTTGCGTCAGCCCCATTAATGAAGGTAAGAGTTGTTCAAGAAAGGTAGGAATCGTTGATATGAGAAAAGTATCTGTTATAGGTGGAGGTTTTACTGGATCAACAGCAACCTTATTGCTGGCTCAGAAAGAATTAGTCAATGAAGTTGTATTAGTAGATATTCCAGATATGGAAAGTAAAACACAAGGAAAAGCACTGGATATGTTCCAATCAAGTGCAGTCCAAGGATTTGATACTAAGGTTTCGGGAACGTCAAATTATGAAGATACAAAAGGTTCAGAAATTGTCATTATTACTGCTGGTATGGCGAGAAAGCCTGGAATGAGCCGTGATGATTTAGTAGCAATTAACTCTAAAATCATGACTTCTATCACGAAAGAGGTCGTTAAATATTCACCAGCTTGTAAAATCATCGTATTAACCAATCCAGTAGATGCAATGACGTATACCGTTTATAAAGAATCAGGATTTCCAAAAAATCGAGTGATTGGGCAATCTGGTGTTCTTGACACAGCAAGATTTTGTACATTTGTAGCAGATGAATTGGGACTTTCAGTAAAAGATATTTCCAGCTTAGTGTTAGGTGGACATGGAGATGAGATGGTACCCTTACTGCGCCATTCATATGCTGGAGGTGTTCCATTAAATGAATTAATTTCAGAAGAACGTCTTGATCAAATCGTTGAACGAACAAAAACTGGTGGTGCTGAAATTGTCAAACTACTAGGTGATGGGAGTGCGTATTATGCACCGGCTGCAGCATTAGTTGATATGGCCGAGATTATGCTAAAAAATCAACGACGTATTGTACCATCTATTGCTTATTTAGAAGGCGAATACGGCTATTCAGATGTTTGCCTAGGCGTTCCAACGATTATTAGCAACGAAGGTATTGAAAAAGTAATTGAACTAGCTTTGACAGCTGATGAGATGGCCGCCCTAGATTATTCTGTAGCAGCGGTTAGGAAAACATTAGAATTTCTAAAATAGTATACAAGGTACTGACGGCACAGCACCATATGCATTAACTTAGTCTCGAAAGTAAGTAATATCAAGGATTTTACTCTGAATTAACATATAAATAATGTCTGCTGAATAAGAACTACTGGCAAGCACTGGCAATGTATTTTTTAAAAAACTGGAATATAGTATTGACAAAACAAAAGTGAACGCAAAGTATTTGATCTTAATATTGGACACTAACTGTGCTTGTTGAATATGATTGCATTCAGTTAGTTCACAATCGTTTTGTTATTACTATATATAATTTGAAGGTTATTTTCAGGCACAAGGCTCTAATAATTGATTGTAAGTGAAGAAATTGTTAGTACAAGGCTTCGTAATTAATGACACAATACCGTTTAAATAAAAATTTCAAAATTCTAGGAAGCGACGACTCGTACTAGGAAAGTACATGAGGAGGCGCTGACGATGAAGTTTGGAATTTTTTTCAGGTATTGGGTTGTTAATTACGGTGTTTTATACTAGTGTGATATTATAGTATTAATTAGGTAGTGTTTGAAAATTTGTTTTTCCTCATCAAAGTGTATAAAAAATGATAGTTTCCATACTTAAAAGTCCACCAAATAAGACATTTTAAATGAGATTTATCCACTATTGAAAACTATAATTTGACTTTTCAAACACTACCTAAAAGAAATAGAACTTATGTGATTTCCAATAAACTTTGATAGTTTCGACTATATCAATATTTGACTCATCAGTAAAAAGTTTTTTATCTTTTTGGTGTTACTATACTACAAAAGTGCAAGGCTTTTACGCCACTTGGACTCAATAGCTTGCATTTTTCACATCAAAAATATGATAAATAACCACTCGTATCAAGGTTTATTAGTTATTCAGTAGGCATTAAATAAACCACCAAAAGAAGCAGAAAAGGTAATTTTCTGCTAATTTTAATTTTTGGATTGATTTTTCTTCATTTTTTGGTCAATTGACTTTTCCTTTTTCGATGCGTTTGCATGACAAGGTGAATCCATCTGCTTCCTGATAAAACGCTCCCGTTTCCAGTTTCCTTTTAGCTTGTTTGATTTTGATCGTGTTTTCTAGGCAGTCTTGTATTTCTCCATTCACCTCTCATCTGTCAAACTCGGGTAAGGAATAGGCTTTATGCTAGTTGTTAGCTTCCACTTCACACCAAAGATTTTGAAAAAATTTACATTTTGTATGGAAAATCGATTTAAAACATGCTATAATTAATTTCCAATTTTGTTTTAAAAAATAAAAAACATTAAAGTGGAAGCCTGCGTGCTGGAACTAGAAAATGAGGTATTGTTAAGAATGGAAAATTTTAAAGAAACAATGAAAGATTTGCATTTTAAGGAAAATAGAGTTCGAATTTATATTTTGATTCCGATTTTGATTGCACTTTTGCTAATTACAATGAATCCAGATTTTAGATTTGAGCATGAAGGCTTAGTTTACGGCTTCAATGCAGCGTTGATGGCTTACTCGGGAATTTTCTCATTACTTGATGCTTTTCATGCAAAAGCGTTGAGAGCTCAAGGTTCAGATATAGTAAGCCTTATTAGCCAGGTCGCGATTATGACGATGTTCTGGTTTACATCAACATCAATGCTAGCTAGCGTAGGATTAGGGATATGGGCAGTGGTATTTGTACTAATCATCATTGCACTCACGACAACTTGGAAATTCATCTTTCTTGGGAATCTATACACTGCACTGAAATCCAGAGCAATTAAAATTTTATCATTTGTTGTGATTACGATTATCCATCTCGTTGCAATTAGCTTTGTTTTCGCACTTATATACGAGGCAAATCCATCGGTGTTTCCAGAATTTCCGAGAATCTTTGGTGGAGCTAATACATATTCTTGGGGCTTTCTAGCCTATATGATCCTTAGGTCTGCTAGTCCATTATTTGGAAATATTGAATCTGTATATGTTGTTTACAACACTGATTCATGGCTACATATTTTACCTTATGCACAACAAGTTTACGGACTCGTTTATCAAGCGTTTCTCATTGTTACTACATTTAAACTTCTCACAACCAAAGAAAATAACAAGGACGATGATGACCTGAACATGGCTATATCGCACCCACGTTATTTTAGATAATCTAAGGGCAACCGCTTTGCGGTTGTCTCTTTTTTAAGACGTGGCAATGGGGAGTGGCGTTAGCCGATCCCCATTGCCAACGCCATTTGATGTTTTTGGATGAAAAATGTTTACATTATCATGGTGTTGCGGTATAATAGTTTTATCTTACGGGATAAAAGGAGGGTTAATGATGGCTAAGACTACTATTAGAAATAATGAGTCGTTGGATGATGCACTACGTCGTTTCAAACGCGAAGTATCCAAAGTAGGTACCCTTGCTGAAGTTCGTAAACGTGAACATTATGTTAAGCCAAGTGTTAAGCGAAAATTGAAATCAGAGGCAGCGAGAAAATCAGGCAAACGTCGCTAGAGAGATAAATCAAGGCAGAATTGTAAGTGATACAATTTACCTTGATTTTTTTAGACCTCTCCCGTAAATAAGTAATTATATTGTTAACTGATAATACAGTGTAACTTTACAGCTAATGGATAAGGTTCAGTCCATTAGAAGTATATTGAGCTTGGCGTCATAATTTGTAGTGACCCTAGGAAATTCGAAAAATCCATTGTCGAAACGTTAGTTTCGTGTCAATTAGTTCGAGAATTAGATTGAGAGAACCACTCGTAGAGTTGGCTCGCAGCTCCGTGGCTACAAATTTTGGCGTTGAACTAATGTACCATCAGGCAAGAAATCGTAAAAATTTGCGGTTTTTTAATCATCATACTTCGTCAGCTCCTTCTCACGCATCTTCTTGGTATGCCGCGTCGTCGCTTCCTTGTATGATGGCAAACTCCTCGCATATTTCTACAATTCCTAATCTGACGGAATGCTAGACGCACTTCTCGACACTGAACTTTCAATGTAGTTATGAGAGAGGTCTTCTATTTCATTTTAAAATCATGTATGATATGATAGAATAGATTAAAAGTGTAACCGAGTGTGTCAGAATTGCGGAAAATGTTTGAGTATTAAGAAATTAGTATTACCTGTGGGACTTATTTTTGAATGTGAGAAATTTGAGGAATTCTACGAGGTGTAACTAGATAAAATGACATTAGTTTTGGCAACTGCATGCGATTGCCCTTGATTAATCTTTGAAAAGAGTTGATTTAGGTGAAAAATGAATATAAGGTTGTAAAAGAGTATCGGGTGAAATTTGATAGAGATCTATTTGAAGAGAAGATGGTTGAGGTGTTGGAAAAATATGATTTTTTAGTCGGTGATTTTTCGGATGGATCTCTTAGGTTGAAGGGATTTTTTAGTGATAGTCGCCGTGCGCCGCGTTCATTGAAGGCAAGTTCAATTGAAGATTATTTAAAGAAGTCATGTGCTTATATGTGTCCGCATTATGTGGTTGAAAAGGTGCGTTGTAAGGAATTGGGGGATGGCTATGGCATTTGATGGATTAATGTTAAAGGCATCAATAGATGAAATTAGAAGTGAAATTTCCACAGGGCGAGTCACGAAAATTTACCAGCTTTCAAAGTATGAGATCCTCATTATAGTACGTCAACAACGCCAGAATAAGAAGTTGCTTTTTTCTGTGCATCCTTCTTATGCACGGACGCAATTAACAAAGCTTGATTATACGTATCCTGATTCACCGCCAATGTTTTGTATGTTTCTTCGTAAGCATTTGGAGGGAGCTATTGTTGAGGCTATCGAGCAAGTGAACGATGATCGTATTATCAAGTTTACGCTTGCCTCTAAAAGTGAATTTGGCGGGGAGACGAAGAAATATGTTTATGTTGAAATTATGGGGAAGCATTCTAATTTCACAGTTGTGAATGAGGATGGGAAAATTCTCGATTGTATCAAGCATTTGTCGCCTATCATGAATAGTCATCGAACGTTGCAACCAGGTGCGGAATATGTTTTACCACCTGCACATGATAAGCAATTGCCATACGATATTTCTGCTTTGCAATTTTCTACTGTGATTGGTGAAGGTTTAGATGTGCAACCTTCTAAGCTTACGAAGCAATTTGCAGGCATGTCTAAATTGATTGCCAAGGAGGTCGTTTTTCGCTCGGAGTCTGGCGAAAAACGAAATTTATACGGAGCTTTTGCGGAAGTCATGGATCAAATCGAGAATCATCCTACTCCATGTATCACGGTGTGCGAGGGAAGAGAGGACTTTCACATCATCGAATTAAGCCATTTGACGGGTGATGTGAAAGCGTTTAGCACCATTGGTTTGATGTTGGATGCGTTTTATTTCGGAAAAGAGGCTAAGGATCGGGTTCGGGATCAGTTTGCAAATGTTCTGCGGTTTGTGGATGGTCAATATGATAAGAATGTGAAGAAGCGAGAGAAGTTGGCGCGGGATTTGGATCGGACGGAGCGCGCTGAGGAGTATCGGATTAAGGGTGAATTGATTTTGGCGAATATACATCAAATTAAAAAGGGCGATAAGCTGGTGCGGGTGCCTAATTTTTATGCTGAGGATTTGGCGGAGATGGATATTGCGCTTGACGTACGAGTGGGTGCGTCTGAGAATTCACAGAAGTATTTCAAACGATACAATAAGGCCAAGGTTGCGGTGGAGCACATTCAGGCGCAGATGGTGAAAACTGAGCAGGAAATCGCCTACTTCGAGTCGCTAAAGACGCATTTGGAGACTGCAGATATTAAGGATGTTCACGAGATTAAAGAGGAATTGCAAGCAGGTGGCTATTTGAAAAAACAAGTGGCCAAGGGTAAGAAAAAGATTGGGTTGCCCAAGCCCGAGGTTTATGTGGCTCCTTTGGCGTCTAGAACATCTGATGGTGTAAAAATTTTGGTTGGGAAGAACAATTTGCAAAATGATTATATCACGCATAAGTTAGCAAAGCGCCTTGAATGGTGGTTCCATGCTAAAGATATGCCAGGTTCGCACGTTGTTGTCCGTAGCAGTGAGGATGAATTAAGTGAGGCGACAATTCGATGTGCAGCCAATTTGGCGGCTTACTTTTCAAAAGGACGTAATTCATCAAGTGTCGCCATTGATTATACGCAGATTAAGAATATTAAAAAAGTGCCAAATTCTCATTTAGGCTTCGTTACTTACGTGGGGCAGAAAACGATTTATATTGATCCAGATGAATCAGAAGTGATGGGTCTTGAGAAGATTAGGAGTTAGAAGATAGTAAACTGTAAGTAGTGAGCAGTTGAAGCGTTCTTATTGGAAAAGTAGAAGACTTGAGGGAGTGGTAAATGATGGAGCAAAGTATTATTTTTATTGACATCGATGAAACGCTATACGATAATAGGCATCAAAAGATTTATGATAGTGCCCGCGCGGCCATTTTTAAATTGAGTGAAGCGGGACATATATTGTGTATTGCGACTGGAAGATCGGCTTTTGAAATTAGCTCAGAAATAAAAGCGCTTCCGTTCGATTATTTCATCCTCTCAAACGGGCAGCATATTGCTAAAAAGGATGAAGGGTTAGATCAAATTGCAATTGGCACAGAGATCTTGGAAAAACTTATTAAGCGAGCAAGTGAACTAGGCATAGCTTTGGGACTTGCTGCAGCTTATGAAATGTCGCTTGTTCAGGTGAATGAACGAGCTGTGGAGGCTTTTGAAAAATTTAAAGCACCTTTGCCAAAGGTTGATGCCGAGCTTTATAAAAAGATGCCGATTTTGCAGGCTATGATTCTTTCAGAAGACTTTAAGGGAATGGATGTAGAATTCGAATCTCACCTACGCTTTGTTCGTTGGAGTGAGTATGGCGCCCATATTTTACCAGTAGAAGCATCTAAAGCCAATGGAATCCAACGGCTGTTGGCGATGGTTCCAGAATTACCAAAGCATATCGTCGCCTTTGGTGACGGTTATAATGACATGGAAATGCTTGAAATGGCTAATATTGGTGTCGCAATGGGCAACGCCCCAGACGCGCTCAAAAATGTTGCCGATTTTGTTACAACGTCAATCGATGAAAATGGCATCTATCATGCGTGTGAACATTTGGGGTTATTTTGAAAAAGCAGCGATAACGAATAAAAAGCCTTAAATGGCGCAGGCAGCGCTACGTAACTGCCTGCGTCTCAGGGATTTTACAAAAAGAAACCGTTTTCATCGGGTGTTCAAAATGGTAAAAATATGGTAAAATTGGAATAACGAGAAGGCGCCCCAATCATAACGAGAAGGCGCCGAGCTAACGAGAAAGTAGTTAGTAAAATAACATTTTAAAGCGCCCTTCTTCGGAACTAAGAGATGAGGTGCTTTTTTTCATGGACTCAAATAAAAAAAAGAAGGTTCGCTCAGGAATCATAGCATCATTGCTGATGCTTTTGATATTACTGACGGGAACATATGCGTGGACGCAGTTTAATAATGTCGGATTTAATGCGTTGGATGTTGGGACGAACTTTGGAGGACGTTTCCACGATAGTTTTGTGTGGGAAAATGGTTCAGAAGGTTTTGGTGAAGGAAGCCATAATAAGAATCTATTTGCAGAGAACTTTGGAGAAAATAGAGTCTTTGTGAGGGCAAGATTAAGGGAATTTATGACAACAGGTGGAGTGCCGGTCGTGGCAGGTACAACGATTGATAATCCGCTTGGAGTAGGTGTTGATGGAGTGGAATGGCCGATTTATGTATCAGAACCAGATAATCCACATACAAGACGGTTAAATTCATTAACAGCAAGGTTTGAGCGAAATGGAATAGACTGGGAATTAGGACATCATGCGGATAAGGTATTTATGCCAACGTTCAATCATGCTGAATATAATGTGGAAGAGACTCGTATAGATGGATCAGTGCCGCCATTATTTGCACGTGTAAATGCGTATGAAATGATAGAAGCAACGGGGATGGCGGTAGACGGACATACATTTGATATTGCGGCGCAAGTAGAAGCTCGAGATATTTTAACTAATGGAAATCAAACAGGCCCAGGATTGATGGGTCATGCTGACTCAGAAATTACAGCTTCGATAGATGAACACGGGGAACATGACTATTGGAACGCGGGAGATACCCTGTCATCGCCAAGATTGATAGTTGATGAATATGGCGTTTTGCGTGCTATTAACGACCCAGATACAGGTGAACCGTTTGAACATACAGCAAGATACACACTGTCGCCAGAAAATCCAACAAGAGAAGGCATAACATTAACGCATCCAGTAACAAATGGTGTAATGACGATGCAACAATGGAGAGAATTAAGTATGCCAAGAGGAGATTTTTGGGTGTTAGATGTAGATGGATGGTTCTACTGGGCGAGTCCATTGGCATCAGAAGATGCAACGTCACTCTTGCTGGATGAAATTATCGTGGAAGATATACGTGATGAAGGAATAGAATATGTTATCAATGTGGAAGCTCAATTTACAAACTGGTCGAATATAGAAGTTGCCCCAGAATTTGATGATATGACAGAAGATGCGGTAGCATTATGGATGAATCAGAATATTGAGATTCCAGAAACAGCTCATGAAACATTCCAAGATCCAGAAACAAGAACAGTATGGCGTGTATTAGTACCAGCGGAAGATCCGAGAGGTGATGTTGGAAATGCTTTGATTATTACGGAATATGTCCATAGTAGTGGAATATCAGCTGATGTGTTTGATTTGAATCCAATGTCAGAACCAATATTTGTTATGTTTGAACATTCTAGACAAAGACAAATAATGCTAGATTGGTATGAAGGTGATGAATTTGTAGGAAGATCAATGAGAGCCATAAGTCTTGACTATCAATTTGGTGCTCTTGATATGACTGAACCTTCTTTTGCAAGAGGGGAACTTGGTTCTGGTATTGAATTTGAATGGATAAGTGTAGAAGAGGGTCCTTGGGTATCGAATGGGAATATACAAAACCACGAAGGCATCGGCCGACCACAAGCTTTTACACGTCCAACTGGTCAACCAGGAGATGGTGAACCATTTTCACTTAGCTTATCTGAAGTTTTAAGTTATTTTCCAAATAATCCTACTGCCAGAAATGCAAAATGTGTGAGAGGTCTTTTCGTAGATTCAACTTGGGTTTTGCGAACGCCTGGTAATACCCCGACTGGAGGTGCGCAAGGGCCATATCGATCTGTTGCATCTGGCAACATCGCTAGTACAGGTCTTAATTTAGTAAATCTACGTTCGCAACGTCCTGCTTTATGGGTTCGTGCAAACTAATACACTTTAGAAAATCAATTCGAGGAGTCTTCGGATTGATTTTTAATTTCTGACATTAGAAATATATCTACGGATTGAGGTTGAATTAAGAAAGTTTTTTGAGGACGGCACTTTTAAGTGCCACTTTTTTGGATGTCTTTCATGATTTTGGATGTTTTTTAAGAAAGTTTTGTAAATTTTTTGTCAGGTATGCAAATTGGTTGTAAAATGGTGTATAATAGTAGGCAGTTATTAGAGTTGGTGATGAATTTTGGATGTTGGTGTAATGAATGGGGCGATGTTGGCATTTGTTGGTGATGCGTATTTTGATTTGCGGATTCGAGAGGTGTTGATTCGCAGTGGTGTGAGTAAGTCGGGTCGCTTTCACCGCCAGACGGTGTTTTATGTGTCGGCTAAGGCACAGGCGAGTGTGCTTGAAAGAATGGTTGCTGAGGAATTTTTGTCATCCGAGGAGTTTGATGTGGTGCGTCGGGGGCGTAATGTGAAGAGTAATACGGTGCCTAAGAATACGGATGTGGCGACTTATGCGAAGAGTACGGCGTTTGAGGCGTTGATTGGTTTTTTGTATTTGAGTGAGAGATGGGAGCGATTGGACGAGATTGTTACGCGTAGCATGGAGATTCGGGATAATGGTGCAAAGGGTGAAAAGCGATGAAAAATACGGATATGGAAATTGTTTATGGTAAGAATGCGATCCGCGAGGTATTGTCGTCTGGGCGAGAGGTTTTTAAAGTTTTCGCAGTGGATGATTTACGAGAATTTATTGATGATGCGAGGAAACGTAGGATTGAATGTGTGACGATGAATTCGAAAAAATTTGGACAAGTTGTTCGTGATAAATATGGTGTATCTGGGAATCATCAGGGGATTTTAGCACTTGTTGCGCCGTATGAGTATGTGCCACTTCAACAGCTGTTAAATCAAGTTGCTTCGAAGGAAGAACCAGGATTTATTGTGATTTTGGATGGTCTTGAGGATGTTCACAATTTGGGTGCTATTTTGAGGACGGCGGATGCGGCTGGTGTTCATGGCATTATTATTCCAAAGCATCGGTCTGTCGGGTTGAATACGACTGTTGCGAGGTTGTCGACTGGTGCTATTGAATATGTACCTGTTGCGCAGGTGACGAACTTGGTACGCGCTATTGAAGATTTAAAGAAGTCTGGTTTTTGGGTTGTTGGGACTGATGCAAGTGAAGCGCAGGATTATCGAGAGGTTGATTATAAGGGATCAACTGCGTTAGTTATCGGAAGCGAGGGACAAGGGATGGGTCGTCTTGTACGTGATACTTGTGATTTTAAGGTGTATTTGCCGATGAAAGGGAGAATTTCATCGTTAAATGCCTCTGTTGCGGCGGCTTTATTGATGTATGAAGTTTGTAATCAGCGCTATCCAATTTTACAGTGATATTAGGTTTATCTAGTTACGAAGCAAGGAGAAGACAGGGCGTGCTTTGGCGCGTTCTGCCATTTGAAGTGGTTTAAGACAATAGACAAGGGGCGATTTGGAATGGACGAGTTAGGGGATTTAGAATTGGTTGAGTTTGTGAAGGCTGGTCACGAAGATGCTTTTGATGTGTTGCTTGCGCGGTATGAGAGTTTAATTATGGCGATTGCAAGGTCTTATTATGGAACTAGTTATGATGAGAAGGATTTTTTTCAGTTCGGCAGTATGGCATTTTTGAGAGCGATTCGTCGTTTTGAACGGAATAAGGATGTCTCTTTTTATACGTATGTTTTGAGGTGTGTAAGAAATGAGATTGTTGAGAGATATCGCGAGGCGATGAGGAAAGTGGAATATGCGTTCGATGCGTCAAATATCAGGTTAATCATGGAGCCTAGGGCGTCGTATGAGGTCTTTGAGACTGAGAAGGGGCCGTCCTGTTTTAATTCAGATGCGACGTTTAAGAGGAGGGAAATGGTTAAAAAGGCGCTAGGGGGTCGGCATATTTTATCGGAGCGTGAAAGGGTGTGTTTGGAACGTTTTTTGCTTGGGCACAGTTATGATGACATTGAAAAGGAACTAGGTTTGAATCGTAAGCAAATTGACAATGCACTTAGCAGGTGCAAGGTGAAGCTACAGGCACTTGAAGAAGAAGGGAATTGATTCAATCTCCTGTGATTTATTTGTCGTGGGTGGATTATTGGTTTGATATTGAGGGGTGGACATCTTTTATATTAATCGACGTTTAAAATATCACTAAAATTCGATCTTTTTTATCAGAATGTTGACACCATCTTATACTAATTCGTGTTTAAAATCTGTATCTAAAACGCAGAAATTTTCAGCCTAGATGAGGAAGAATTTAACGTGGCGTACTTGGAAGGTGTGTGGACTAAGTTCTGACAAAGTATAGTCAAGTTTTAATAAGATTTTAAATGCGAATTAGTATTAACTCATGTATCCTTCAGGTATGTGGCTCCAAAATGATTCCTAGTCCTGATAAAAAAATAACTTCATTTTAGTAACACTTTAAAAGTCGATTCGTATTAAAAGTGCTAAAAATTTGTTGAAATTTTTCTTTTAGCTTTCATTTTTTAAGGTGGAGAAAGGGACTTTATGACTAAGGTGTGATGAAGGTTGAGATTCTGAAGAAATTTATGTACAATATCTTTAGAATATCTTTTTCATTTGGAGTTCTGATTCGTGTCAATGCTCAAGTTGTGTATAGATTTATGTAATATAGTATTAACTAAACGAAATAGAATTTATTGGATTTTCAATAAACTTTGATAGCTTCGACTATATCAATATTTGACTCATCAGTAGAAAGTTCTTTATCGTTTTGGTGTTACTATAAATACAATGGAACATCAGAATTTTGTAATAAATATCGTGAACCTGTTTTCATAACTAAAAATGATTAAGGGAATTTGGCTGTTATGAGTATTGAGATGTATGAGATGTTAAGCGGAAAATTGGAAGCTAGAGCAAGTATTAACAGAAGGGAAGGGTGAGGATGCGCCCTTTTGAAGACGTTATGCGAGATTTGAGGCAGGAAATAGACGGGATTAAGGAAGCGCTCGATGGATGATTATAGGGTGATTGTAGTTGAACCAACTGAAGAGGATATGAGGCGTAACTGGATA
>JGI990J12352_1000258_pt1 | contig 12435 bp, 8 predicted proteins | sample Intmic4MA4BA4MSA_FD_12352 | JGI IMG/M metagenome (IMG submission 12352) | reverse complement strand
TCTTGTAGTGTTTTTTCGTTTGCGATAAGCCTACCCTCGCCATGCGACATAGCGGTAAGCATCGTATCGCCCACTTTAGCGTGGGTAAGCCACGGCGAGTCTGTAGATGCTACCCTAACAGAGCAAAGTGACGAAACATGGCGGTTGATATTGTTAAAATACAAGGTGGGGCTATCTTGAGCCATGGGGGTAATTTTACCCAAGGGAAGAAGCCCTAACTTAATTAATGCCTGAAACCCGTTGCAAATGCCCAACATAAGCCCCTGACGTTTTTCTAACAGTTCTGCCGTTGCGTCTGCAATTTGCGCATTGCGAAACACAGTGGCAATAAATTTTCCGCTACCGTCTGGCTCGTCACCGCCCGAAAAACCGCCTGCAAGCGCAACGATTTGTGCATTAGCAATCGCTTTGGCTAACGCTTGTGCCGATTGCTTCACTTCATCGGCAGTACGATTTTTGAATACAAATAGCTCTACTTTTGCGCCTGCGTCTATAAATTGTTTTGCGGTATCGTATTCACAATTCGTACCAGGAAAAACAGGAATTAATACGTTTGGAGCAGCAAATTTTTCACCTTGATAAGGCAAAAAGGTTCTGCCACTAAAGTCTACATTCGGTGCATCTTTTGCACCTTGGGCAGTTATAGGGAAAACTGTAGCTATGGTTTTAAGATAATCGGTTTCTGCTTTTTCAACCGTAAGCGCATCTTTGCTAAATACAAACTCTGTACCCTCTGCAGTGCCTACCCATTCGGGCATAAACTCGGCTAAGTCGGTTACGTCACCTGCAACCAGTATATCGGCAAAGCGAGGATAAAATAAATCATCGGTCGGTTTTTCAAAATTAAAACCTAATCCATTACCTAAGCAAGACTTAGCAATTGCCGCCGCCGCACCGCCGTTTTCTACCACGGTGGCATAATTGATTTTTTTAGCCAAAATGGATTGGTGCATCTTTTGCATTAACGCATTAAAAAAGTCATAATCGGGCACGTTGGTTTTTGAGCGTGGCAAACGAATTCTATAAACTTTTGCGCCCTCGTACAATACATTGGTGATAAGTGTAGAGGCTTTTGCCACATTGATAGCAAAAGAGATAAAGGTGGGCGGAACGTCTAAATCTTTAAAAGTACCGCTCATAGAATCTTTGCCGCCAATCGCTGCCATTCCTAATTTTAACTGAGCATGTAGCGCACCCAAAAGCGCAGCCGCAGGTTGTCCCCAACGCTTGGGGCAATCTTTAAGTTTTTGAAAATATTCTTGAAACGTTAAATAAATGCCCTTAAACGGTGCGCCTGTGGCAACCACTTTAGCAACCGATTGTAGTACAGCATACTGTGCGCCGATAAAACTACTCTCGCTGGTAAGGTAAGGGTCAAAACCCCATGCCGCTACGCTTGCCGTGTCGGTACTATGCGGATAGGTCGGCAATTTTGCCGCCATCGCAATCGCAGGCGTTAATTGTTTTTTACCACCGTACGGCATAAACACGCTAGCTGATCCTATGGTAGAATCAAACATTTCACCCATGCCTTTATTAGAGGCAACGTTAAGCCTAGAAAGTTCTGCGCTAAGTGCTGCACCAAACTCACGCTTTTTAAGATAAGGCTTTGCAGCATCAGAAGGTTTATCCATAAGGGTAGGAATTTTATCTTCTACTACCACAGACGCCGTTTGTTTTGCGCCGTTAGAGGCTAAAAATGCACGTTTAAAATCTACAATGGTGTCGCCGTTAAACGTCATAATCATACGCTTATCTTGCAAAATCTCGGCAACAAAAGTGGCGGCTAGGTTTTCTTTGGCACACAGCGCAACCACCAAATCAAAATCTTTTGGGGTAATTACTATCGCCATACGTTCTTGCGATTCGCTAATCGCTAACTCTGTACCCGATAATCCCTCATATTTTTTAGGGACAGCATCTAAATTAATTTTGATTCCGTCCGCCAATTCTCCTATCGCAACGCAAACACCGCCTGCACCAAAATCGTTACACCGCTTTATACAGCGTGAAAATTCGGGGTTTCTAAACAACCTTTGCAATTTGCGCTCGGTAACAGGATTGCCCTTTTGCACCTCTGCACCCGATGTTTCGATACTGCCCTCGTTATGCTCTTTAGACGAACCCGCTGCTCCACCACAGCCATCACGACCCGTTTCGCCGCCAACCAATACCACGATATCGCCCGGCTCGGGGACTTCTCGCACCACGTTTTCTTGCAAGACCGCACCCACTACAAAACCTGTTTCTAGTCGCTTTGCGGCATAGCCCGGGTGATACACCTCGGCCACCTGCCCTGTTGCAAGCCCAATCTGATTACCATAAGACGAAAAACCACGTGCTGCTTCACGTGATATCACACGTTGCGGCAAACGACCAGCTAGCGTTTTATCGATAGATTCTGTGATATCCGCCGCACCCGAAACACGCATGGCATGGTACACATAACTTCTACCACTTAAGGGGTCACGAATCGCACCCCCTAAGCACGTTGCCGCACCGCCAAAAGGCTCTATCTCGGTAGGGTGGTTGTGCGTTTCGTTTTTAAACATTAATAGATACTCTTTTTCGCCGTCAGATGTATCCGCTTTTATTTTAATCGAACATGCGTTGATTTCTTCAGACTCGTCAAATTCGGGCAACAAACCTCTGCTTTTAAGTTCTCTAGCACCCATGGTTGCCATATCCATAAAACATGCGTACTTATCGCTTCTGTTTGCGTAATGCTTATTAAATAACGCTTTATAGTCCCCGTACACTTTTTCTATTTCTAGAATCGGGCTTTTTATAATTACATCGGTAAGCTCTGTCAAAAAGGTAGTATGACGGCAATGGTCTGACCAATAACAATCCAATACACGAATTTCGGTTTCGGTTGGCTCTCTGCCCTCTTCTATAAAATACGCTTGTGCGCACAAAACGTCTGCAAGGCGCATCGCTAAACCAAACTCGGTTATAAACTTTTCTATCTGCAGCGTGTCAAAATCCCTAAAACCTTTTATATACAAAGGCTTAGCGGGCGCAGGCGATACGCTACGCAAGCTTTGGGGCATTTCAATATCTGCCAAACGTGAATCTACAGGATTAATAAGATAGCTTTTAATTTTTTGAATATCTTTAGCACCCGTAAGTGCGTATACCACGGCGCACCTAACTTCGGGGCGTGCCGCACCAGTCATAAGTTGCACGCATTGTGCCGCAGAATCTGCACGCACATCGTACTGGCCTGGCAAGTATTCTACGGCAAAAATCGTATAATCCGATAACTCGGGCAATACGTCTTTGTATACATCGTCTACAGGAGGCTCAGAAAAAACGGTTTGTATCGCTGCATCAAAATCTTTATCCGACAACCCTTCTATGTCGTAGCGAATAAACATTCTAAGTGAAGAAACCTGCTCTTTTAATTGTGCGTTAAGTTCATGCTTAAGGTTTTCGGCAGCACTTGAAACTGCACTTTTTTTCTCTACATATATCCTGCGTATCATACTAAATATAGCTCCTGACGTTTATCTTGTTTTGTGTAAGGTACTCTTTGAGTTCTTGTACGGTGTAGTTTTTTTCTAAGCGAGGCGAATACAGCATACTGCTGATAATTGCACCCAGTGCTTGCGTTTCGGTAAACAAATCTTTAAGATGTTGGGGCTTGCCCGCACCACCAGAGGCAATAATCGGTAAGGTGACTGCCTTTTCGGCTAGACGCATAAGTGGCAAGTCGTAACCCTGTAGCGTGCCATCTTGGTCTATGCTGTTAAGACAAATTTCTCCTGCACCTAAATCCGCACCACGCTTTATCCATTCCATAGCGTCTAAGCCCGTTGCGACCCTTGCGCCATCTATATATACCTCGTACCCACTGGGCATTTTAGGCGAACGTTTTACTTGTGTAGAAAGCACTATGCACTGCGAACCAAACGCTTTTGCGCCCTGTGCAATAATTTCTGGGTTGCGCACCGCCATAGAATCTACACTAACCTTTTCTGCACCTGCTTTAAGTGCCTCGTACATGTCACCTAAATTGGCAATACCGCCACCCACGGTAAAAGGAATAAAAACACGGCGTGCTACGTTTTTTACGGTTTGTATATCAATACTACGTTTTTCGCTGCTTGCAGAAATATCGTAAAAAATCAACTCATCAATTTGTGCATCGTACATAGATTCCGCTAACGTTTCGGCAGGTGCAACAACTATATTATCCTGAAACTGNACCGCTTTGGTTACTTGTCCGCCCACAATATCAAAGCAAGCTATTAATCGTTTGGTTAACATNTTNNANTCTCCTTAAGATTACTAAANGCTTTTAATAACGCAAGNCCNGCCTCACCGCTTTTTTCGGCATGAAACTGTGTACCTAAAATATTGTCTTTTTTAACGGCGGCAGTAAATGTTTTACCGTANTCTGCTTCNCCCCAAATATCTTTCGGGTTTTGCGGAATAGCGTAATAAGAGTTTACAAAATAATAATGATTGTCCCACACTTTATTCCAGCCCATTTGCGGAACACGTACCTGATGTGTATCAAACTTTACTACACGCCCCTTCAACCACCCTAAGCAATCTGTATTTTCTTCTTCGCTATGCTCAAATAAAATTTGCATGCCTACGCAAATGCCCAAAAACGGAACACGTCTTTTTAGCACTGCTTGCTCTAAAGCGGCAATCATGTCCATCTCTTGCAAGGATTCCATGGTAGCCTTTGCACTGCCCACACCTGGCAAAATAATGTGGCTAACCGCCGCAAGGTCTTGCGGACTAGTGATAAGTTTTGCATTTAACGCTAACTTTGTAGTTGCTTGCAAAACACTTGGCGCATTACCAGCCTTATAATCAATAATGCCTATCATTGTTTTTTCTCCTTTAGTACCGCTTTTAATAAGCCGACAAAAAGTGGGTGCGGTTTGTTGGGTCTGCTTTTAAACTCGGGATGGAATTGTACGCCTACAAAAAATGTGTTAGCGGGTATTTCAATCGCTTCTACCAACTTACCGTCTGGCGATGTCCCACTAAATACTAGCCCATGTTGCTCTAANCGCTCACGAAACTCATTGTTAAACTCAAACCTATGACGATGACGCTCTGTAATNNNATTNGCNTTGTACGCATTTTCTAATACAGAACCGTGTTGAATACGGCAAGGGTAAGCCCCTAAACGCATCGTGCCACCACTACCCTCTTTGCCCACCTGAGAAGACAAAATATCAATTACACGGTAAGGTGCAGAGGGGTTAAATTCTGCAGAATGCGCTTTTGATAAACCGCAAACATTGCGTGCGTATTCGATTACGGCAATTTGTAACCCTAAGCAAATACCCAAAAACGGAATGTTTTGCACTCGGGCATAACGACAAGCGGCGATTTTTCCTTCGATGCCCCTATCGCCAAAACCGCCTGGAATCACCATGCCGTCAATGCCTTGCAAGAGTTTTGCAACCGATTTGTCGTTTAGCGATTCGCTATCTATCCACCGAATATCTATCTCTGAAGCGGTTTCAAAACCTGCGTGGCGCAAGCTTTCGATAACCGACAGGTACGCATCGTGCAGTTTAATATATTTGCCCACAATCGCAATTGTAATCTTTTTTGCAGGAGCAGCAATTTTTTGCACCATGGCATGCCATTCGGTTAAATTGGGTGGAGGCAGATCCAAACCTAACTCTCGGCAAACTACCTCGTCCATACCATTATTATACAACATAAGCGGAACTTCGTAAAGAGAATCTGCGGTAATATTTTCTATTACGCAATCGGTTTTTACATTACAAAATAGCGCAATTTTGCTTTTGATATCGTCCGCCAAAGGCTCATCCGTACGTGTCATAATAATGTTGGGCGATATACCCATAGAGCGCAACTCCTTTACGGAATGTTGCGTGGGTTTACTTTTATGCTCACCCGACCACTTAAGATAAGGCACTAACGTAACATGAATAAATAAATAATTGCCGCTACCCACCTCAAGAGAAATTTGACGAATTGCCTCTAAAAACGGCTGGCTTTCTATATCGCCTGTTGTTCCGCCGATTTCTGTAATCAGCACATCTGCTCCACTATTTTGGGCAGCCGAATAAATAAATTGTTTAATTGTATCGGTTACATGCGGAATCACCTGCACCGTACCGCCAAGATAATGCCCTGCACGCTCTTTGTTAAGGACGTCCCAAAATACTTTACCAGAAGTTAAGCTGCTATGTTTGGTGAGATTTTCATCTATAAAACGCTCGTAATGCCCTAAATCTAAATCTGTTTCTGCACCGTCGTCCGTTACAAATACCTCGCCATGTTGAAAAGGACTCATTGTGCCAGGGTCAATGTTCATGTATGGGTCAAGTTTTTGCGCCGCAACCTTTAGCCCACGCTGCTTTAAAAGCCGCCCTAAACTTGCCGCCGTTATGCCCTTGCCCAAGCCCGACACCACGCCGCCTGTTACAAAAATATATTTTATCATACCTGATTTCTCCTTACTGTAGGTTTGTAGGTTTAAAGCCTAATTTTATCTAAGAACGTACGCACGTATAAGTTGTAGGGTTGTTGCCACATCGCCAAAGAGAGTATATCCCTAACGCAACCGAAGCGGCAAACCGAACGCAAATAGCACATTCGGTGCGTATACACCCTTATTCCCATTCGACTGTTGCGGGGGGCTTACACGTGATATCGTATACAACACGTGATACGGTGGGTAATTCACTTGTTAAGCGTGATGATATTTTATGGAGTATACTATGGGATAACCTTGCGTATTCGCACGTCATAAAATCGTCGGTAGTAACTGCCCTAACCGCCAAGCAATAATCATAAGTTCGGCTATCGCCCTTAACACCTACGGTTTTGGTATCAGTTAAAACAACAAAATATTGACCCAGTTTAGATTTTACCGCAACAGCGTCTAATACCTCACGTACAATAAGGTCCGCCTTTTGCAACACCTCAAGCTTTTCTTGCGTTACCTCACCCATGATACGAATCGCAAGGCCAGGGCCAGGAAAAGGTTGACGGTTTACCAAATAGGTTGGCAAGCCTAGTTTTTTACCTAGCTTGCGTACTTCGTCTTTAAAGAGTCCGCTTAGTGGCTCTACAATACCTTTAAAATCTAACAACTCTGGCAAGCCGCCTACGTTATGGTGGCTTTTAATGGTTGCGCCATGGCTACCGCCCGATTCTACAATATCGGGATATATCGTGCCTTGCGCCAAATAGGGAATATCTAGTTTAGAGGCTTCTTCTTCAAAAACACGTATAAATTCTTCGCCGATAATCTTACGTTTTTGCTCTGGGTCTACTATGCCTTTTAGCTTGTCCAAAAATCTTTTTTGCGCATTAACACGAATCAATTTTAAATCGTGCTTAGAAAAAATATTTTCTATTTCGTCGCCTTCACCGTAACGCATAAAACCATGGTCTACAAACACACAAGTTAGTTGCCCTGGCACTGCTTTACTTAAAAGAGCGGCGCACACGGAAGAATCCACCCCGCCCGAAAGCCCTAGTAAAACGCTTTCGGTTGCTACCTTTTGGCGCACTTCTTTTACGGCGGCGTCTAGGGTTTCATTGAGTTTATATGTACCTTTTGCGCCACAAACACCAAATAAGAAATTTTTAATTATCTCACTGCCGCCTTGTGTATGCTTAGACTCAGGATGAAACTGAACCCCAAATAATTTTCGTTTTTGATGCTCAAATACTGCTATACAGGTATCCGTTTTTGCCGTTACTGAAAAACCTTCTGGCACTACCTTACACGCATCTCTGTGGCTCATAAGTGCCATAAAAGGCGTTGGCAAGCTTAATATAGCACTTTCTTCTAAGATTGGCGTTACTTCCACACATCCGTACTCGCCCATAGCACACGGCGCAACGTTACCTTTTAAGGTGTAACACATCAACTGCATGCCGTAACAAATTCCCAATATCGGAATCCCTAATTCAAAAATTGCAGGGTCACACTGGGGCGCATTTTCTGCATAAACGCTATCAGGCCCTCCCGTTAAAATGATGCCTGTAGGGTTTAAAGCCTTAACTTCATCTGCCAATATATCGCCTCGCCTAATCTGCGAATGTACAGACAATTCTCGTACAGAGCGGGCAATCAGTTCTTTATACTGACCACCAAAATCAAGTACTAATATTGTTTCGTGCTGGGGTTTAATCATAAAAATAACTCCTAATTTTCATATGTTTTAATGATACCGCTGGCAACCTCTAGGCGGGTAGAGCGCATATCCATGGCTTGTTTTTCTATATAGCGGTGTGCTTCTTGTTCAGTCATATTTATATGCGATACTAAAATGCACTTTGCACGGTTGACTAGGCGAATGTCGTTGATTTGTTGCTTTAACTTAGTGTTTTCGGCTTGCATACGTCGCATACCGCCCAACGCCGATTTTGCTAACGAAAATGCCGACCAAAATAAACTTTTATTCATCGGTTTGGCAAGCGTTAAAATACCGTACGGCTCACACATGGCAGAAATCTCGTCAAAAAATTCAGCTTTTACTACCAGTATAACCTGCGATTCGCCTCTTGACGCAATGTGCTTTGCCAAGTCCTCGCCTGTTTCGTCCGATAGCGGCGCATTAATAATAATCAAATCAAAATCTCTTGAAAGAAGTTGGCGACGTGCTTCGCCGCATGTTTTAACTTTAACTACCTCACGCATGGACGCAACGACACGTAAAAAATCGGAAAAGAATTCCGTACTTTTTTCTGAATATGAAACTATCAGTGCGCTTTCCATGTATATCGTAGAGTTTTCCTTTGAGGTTTAGGATTGTTCTTGATTGTATAAACGTAAACTAGGCTTATCTAGATTACTTCACCGTTATGGTTTGGGTATTAAACTTTTATCCAACACCCATGCGCTAAGACGAAAGCAAATAAAAACGCTCTCTTGTTTTCACGCACCCTAAAATAAACTTTCGGGAATTAAATCGTACTAAAATACTTATCTCTGTAGTATGCGGCTTTGTCCTTAGCGGCACGAAAATCACTAGCCTCTGCTTGTTTAACCGACAAATATTTAGCAAGTAGCTCCTCGCCTAAAACCTGTTTGATAAAATCGCTTGAAGCGGCTAATGAGCAAGCCGTTTCTAAACTAGAGGGCAATGTAACAAGTTGTTTGGTAACGGTACTAGCTGCTGCGTACAAATCCTCATTGACAGGTGCGGACAAGGGCAATCCTTTTTCTATCCCCTCAAGGCCAGCAGCAAGAATCAGTGCAAATGCCAAATAAGGATTGGCGGAAGGGTCAGGCGAACGCAATTCCATNCGTGCTCTTTTGCCTTTCGCCGCAGGGATACGTATCAGNTGTGAACGATTTTGGTGCGACCACGATACATACGCAGGTGCTTCAAATTTCCCNAAACGTTCGTATGAATTGGTAAGAGGGTTTAAAAATGCGGTCATCTCAGCAGTGCGTGCTAGAATCCCNGCTATAAAACTTTCCGCTACCACAGAATGATTAGAAGCAGGCTCAAAAATATTATGTCCCTCACGATTAAGCGAGATATTCACATGCATACCACTGCCCGGCGCATCTACAATAGGCTTAGGCATAAAGGAGGCAAACAATCCGTTGCGNGCGGCAATCGCCTTTACCGCNGCTTTAAAGCTTTGNAGATTATCGGCACACGCNAATGCGCACCCGAAAACTTAAAATCTACTTCGTTTTGCCCNGGGCCTTGNTCGTGATGCGANGCNTCGGGCGTAATNCCCATTTCGGCAAGCGTTAANCATATNTCACGNCGAATNTCCTCGCCACGGTCTAAAGGAGCAATATCTGAATACCCACCGTTATCATAGGTTTCTTGCGACGGACAACCCTTGTCGTCGGTTTTAAATAAATAAAATTCGCACTCTGCACCTATGCTGCAAACGTATCCCATTTTTTCGGCACGTGCAATTACCTGCTTTAAAAGCGTTCTGCCATCGTCCAAAAAAGCACTGCCGTCAGGATTTTTAATATCGCAATAAAAACGTGCTACCCTACCTGGCCCAGGACGCCAAGGCAATACCGTAATCGTGCTAGGGTCTGGGAAAAGCAATAAATCTGAATCCACAACTCCTTTAAAGCCACGAATTGCGTTTGCGTCAAAGGACACGCCTTCAGTAAACGCATCTGGTAAGGCGTCTGCCATAATCGAAATATTTTTAGATAATCCAAACATATCGCAAAAGGAAAGACGAATAAATTGAATGTCGTTTTCTTTAACGAAAGTTAAAACCTCTCTTATGGTTGTGTTCATGTAGTTGCTCCTTTTGCGTAACCCGTGTATACAGTGTTTCGGTTTAAGTGGAATTTTTACCAAACAATCTTGCTTACTCCACCGTAACACTTTTGGCTAAATTACGAGGTTTATCTATATCTAAACCCTTTTTAGCGGCCACGTAATAACTAAATAGTTGTAGTATAATAATCGAAAGCGAGGGGGACAAAATTTCATTACATTCAGGAATGGTCATAATATTAAGTTTTTCGTCCGATTCAATTTCTAGCGTGTTGCCTATCAACAAAACTTTTGCCCCACGGCTAATAACTTGTTCGGTGTTACTTAAAATTTTGCCGTGCAGACGTTCTTGAGATGCAATCGCTATTACCAATATATTGTCTTCTATTAAAGAAATCGTGCCGTGCTTAAGCTCACCGCCTGCATACGCTTCCGAATGCATATAGGATATTTCTTTTAATTTAAGCGAACCCTCTTGCGCTATAGCATAGTCGATATTTCTGCCTATAAAAAATATACTGCTATACTCTGTACACGTATCGGCGTATTTTTTAATGTCCTCAGCCTGTTTAAGAATGTGTGCAACTTTATCGGGCAAAGCTGCAACGTCCTGTAAAAGCTTAGCTAACTCTTGCTTAGATGACGTACCCAACTCCGCAGCGAAATGGGCGGCTAAGCCATACAACAATATCAGTTGCGCCGAGAAAGCTTTGGTAGTAGCAACGGCAATTTCAGGCCCAGCTAAAGTAAACAAGCAATAATCGGTTTCTTTTGTTAAAGTACTGCCTACTGCATTTACAATAGCCAACGTTGCCGCCCCTTTTGCCTTTGCTTCACGCATTGCCGCTATGGTATCGGCGGTTTCGCCTGATTGGCTAATCAAAATTACTAGTGTTTTATCGTCTACTACAGCGTCTTTATACCTAAACTCGCTGGCAAGCTCTACTTCAATATTTGGTAAGCGACACAATTTTTCAAGTACATACTTCCCAACAAAACCTGCATTATACGCAGAACCACACGCCGTTATTACTACTTTGTTAAACTTGGCAACGTCTATCTTACTTAGAGTATCTCGGTTTAAACCATGTAGTGTAGAGTGTATTGTATCACGCAAAACCTTGGGTTGCTCCATAATTTCTTTCAGCATAAAATGGGCATAATTCCCTTTCTCTGCATTGGCTGCACTCCACGTAATCTTCTCTGGCTTTTTTAATAGGGGCTTACGGTCAAAATCTAAAAATGAAACACTGTCCTTTTTTAATAGGGCAAGCTCAAAATCGTTTAAATAATATACACTATCGGTATGCTTTAATATGGCAGGTACATCTGATGCAATAAAATGCCCGTGGTTCGATTCGCCTACAATCAACGGATTATCTTTTTTAACGGCAATCAATGTATCGGGGTCATCCATATGCATAATGCCTAGCGCATACGAACCCTCTAAAAGGCCACACACTTTAATGGTTGTTTGTATGATATCGCCCTTGTAATAATACTCGGCAAGCTGTGCAACAACCTCACTATCGGTTTGCGAAACAAAAGCTATACCTTTTTTTTGTAACCACTCTTTGATTTCTTTGTAGTTTTCGATAATGCCGTTATGTACCACGGCGATGGTATTACGTTCCCCAATATGCGGATGAGAGTTGATATCAGAAGGCTCTCCGTGCGTTGCCCATCGGGTATGCCCGATACCCATTGTCCCCTCTATAGAATAATCTTGTAATCGTTTTTCTAATGCCGCAAGGCGACCCTTTTGTTTAACCACTTTAAAACCGTCAGCAGAATGCACCGCAAGCCCTGCCGAATCGTATCCACGATATTCAAGTTTTTCAAGCCCTTCTGTAATAATAGAAACCGCTTTTTTAGTTCCTACATAACCGATAATGCCACACATATAACCTTCTCCTTTCTTGTAAGCTTGTTTAATAACCTACATGCGGTAAAACAAGCTTTAACACTACTTACTATTAGTATATTGATTCATTCGTTGCTTATACAACTTTTTTTCGACAAAATTTTCAACGCACGGTTTACAAGGGTTGTGCAACAGAATCCTACCTCTTATCGATGGCGACCACTGCCCTTTTTATGCCATTACACTTTTACTTTACACCCTAGCTTTTTGTTTATAGGATTCAAACCTTGCTTTTGCGTCTGTTTCTGCTTCTTCGAATAGTTTATCCGCTAGCATAGGGTCGGC